>ERZ724510.151-NODE-151-length-38785-cov-6.411593_pt1 | contig 38785 bp, 29 predicted proteins | sample MGYA00376043_ERZ724510 | MGnify/ENA primary metagenome ERZ724510 (study PRJEB28724, sample SAMN07190888) | wastewater metagenome | isolation source: influent of sewage treatment plant in Hong Hong | place: USA: Christiansburg, Virginia | collected 2016-03-01 ... | reverse complement strand
GGTAGTGGGTCAGTTTGAATAAGGGATAAATTAAATGACAATTACAGTTGAAGACCTGATTTATGGTATGGCAATAATTTGTGGGGTGGTGGTTCCAATAATATATTTATTTCATCTTGCATTGCAGAATAAGAACGATCACTCCGCTAATGGCGATAAGATATGTAAGGATAAACTTCCAATGCTCAAGCCAAAAGCGTTTCAGCATAAAGATCACTTTATGAGATAGTGAATATTTGCGAAATTTCTTTTTTGCTCTTTTGGATAAACCTCTTTTTACCCGAAACCAAAATAGTTTATCTTCGTACCATGATTTTATTTTTGAAGTGGGATTCATGGAGTTCGTTTAGCATCACCAGATAATCAAGCAACTCTTTTGTTGGGTATGGGGTTAGTTTGAATAAAGGATTTTTTTATGCAGGCAAGGAAAATAAAAGGCCCAACAATGTAAAAGTAGCGATCCCTTCCGTGAAAACATCAAGTATTATCTATGCAGTTTATTAATAATAAATTCAGCAATCATTCCGAAAGCAGCAAATAAGGCCAAACACAAAAGAGCTAGCCAAGGCGAAAGACCGTATAAAATAAAAATAACAAATACCACAATAGCAACAATCGCGGCGTCCTTATTAGTGGTTTCAACTTCTTTCTTTATGTCAATACGTGATCGCCACACTTTTATTGCTCCTATTATCGAGCCATGCATATTTTGTTGTGCCCATTTTAAGGCAGGAAGATACAAAACGCAACATGAAATTTAACCCTCATGTTATACAAGCGGTTTGAAGTAGTGGACCAGTTTGAAATAAAATCATTGACTAAATAGAACGGATGTTCTATAGTAGAAGCAATGAAAGGTGCTTGGAATAGGATAGATAAATTCTTTTGGGGTGTTACATGAATACATGGAAAACAAAGTTCAAACCAGGAGACAGGGTATCTACTAAAGATGGTACTGGAATAGCCGACATTCTTCACATTGGATTTTTTCTAAGGAATGACTTATGCGATGAAGATGATCACAACAAGAACTACAGAAAAAATAAACATGGATATTACGAAGTAACATGGGATGTTTCCATTAATGGGACGCATAATTTTTATAATGAAGATGATTTAATTTTATCTGTTGATTAAGGCTTGTAGTATTTTATGTTGCATAATTTGCATATAACGATATTTCCATTAACGGTAATACGTTGCAGTGAGTGCCCGACAAGGCATTTAGGGCAATCATATACTAATCCTAAAGTCCCAGGGAATTCTCTGGCTTCTTCTACTGATGAATTTGGCTTAACTTTTAAAAAATTCATTTCTTCAGACATAATAAGCCCCCTTTGAGGTTATAAATATTAAATCTTTGCAAAACATAGGAAATATAAGTGGAGGGTGTTCACGCACCCTCCACAGTTTTGAAACTCAAAGTAGAGTAATCAACTTGGTAAACGCCCATATCGCTACTGCTACCGCATATATGACTTTAGCCAAATCAATTGTTACCCCTACTTTGATTTGGATTCTAACCATAAGAAACTCCTCTCAATGGTTAGACCCGAGGCGCCTCAGGTCGTTAGCCTGAGAAGTATTTATAACGCGCCCATTGCCTAGCGCGCCCTTACCATCGTGGCCACAACGGTAAGAGATCGGACAAGTAGGAAAATAGGTTGCTTGATTGTGAAGGTAGCGTTTTTAACGTGCCCCGTCACGATTGTCGCACAATCGAGTCCATATCTTTGCTTGCCCTTAAGCCGGTGTCTGTACCACCGACCCCGGAGCCACAGCGCCCCTACTACGCAGTTTCTAGCGGTATTTCCTCCCCGCCATGCGTAGGTCTTTTTCTCCTTGGTTCAGGAGATTTTAAGCTATTGGAAACAGAATTAGGTTAAATAGTTGGAATGGAGATAATAGACTTTTCAGGTAAAAATGCAACAAAAAAATTTCACTTGCCGCACATCAATTTCACAATTTCTTCCAAGCTCCACACATGATCCGTAATCCCTACCTCCATAGCCGGTGTCACCCTTAATGTCTGATGGATACGGCAAAAATTATAATACATGAAAAACATGGCTATTGCTGCTTCGTGATTTTCCACTTTCTTGGAAAAGCCGTTAGTCAAGCGGGTAAATCTTCTCATGCTCATCCTTATTGTTAGATTACTGCGCTCTGCATAACTCGTTGAGATATACTTTTCTTTTGGATTTCCGTATATCTTCTCAACCTTTGTTCCCGTACATTCTGCGGGACTATATTTACGGGCGGCCTTATCCGTACTGTCATTCTCATTACCGTATATTTTAACCAACATGGCGTAATCAATATCGCCACCGAAAGCGTCCTCTACTGCCTGCAAATATGCCTTGTGGCCGTCTGTGGTAAGCTGGACACGATTTTTTAACCGAGAGGACAAATCCTCTATGAATATCTTAGCAGCGGCGGCTGAACGGTTAGCAACAAGCCAACAAGGAATAAGTTTTGTGTCTGCACAAATCGCCGTCCATGTCCAAATGTCACCATAGCCGAATATTCCCTTTAACTCTTTGGGTACATTCTTTTCTTTTGAATAGCAGAACGACCATATTTCATCACACTGAATCCGCTTACAGGTGAGGTTACGGAATATCTTGCTTTGGTATTCCTGACAGGCATTACCGAGATCGACAACAAGTTTTGACACGGTATTTTTAGCGGCCCCGGTAATCCGTACCGTTGCTCTAATACTCATGCCCTCAACTATGCAACCTATAATTTGCGCCCTTTTCTCAGTATTTAGCTTGTTCATGTCAATACCTCAAGCATAAAGTTTAATTTGATTATACACGTCGCAAATTAAATTGCAAGCATTATTTTCGATTAATTTATTTATTGCTTGCATAAAACATTTTTTCATATATAATGCAAGCATCAAACATTTGGAGGAAGCAAGCATGAAAGAAAAAGAAGCTAAAAAAAATGGCGTTACAGGTAAGGCAATAGGTGGTGTGGCAAGGGCTGCTAAATTGACTGATGAAGAACGACATGAAATAGCCAAAAAAGCTGCATCTGCAAGATGGGGGAAAAAGGATTTTGGTGATGGGATGCCAGAGGCAATTAAAGATGGACAATTAAAAATTGGCGATGTTTGGTTAGATTGTTATGTACTTAAAGATGGAAGAAGGCTTATTCACAAGCGATCAATGGCAAGGGCATTAGGATTAAAATCAGAAGGCGGGAATACTTTTATGAAAACAATGGGTCGTAAAAGCATAGGATCCGTAATGCTCCCTGAAATGCGTGAAAAAATAGCTAACCCCATAATATTTAAGCCTTTGGCCGGGGATCCGGCACACGGGTATGATGCACCTTTTTTTATTGAAGTGTGTGATACGATCTGGGAAGCAAATAAACAGGGGAAGTTAAAGCCAAGCCAACTTTTTCTTTCCATACAGGCCGAGATTATCATGCGATCATGTGCCAAAATCGGCATTATCGCATTAATTGACGAAGCAACGGGCTACATAAGAGATAAACATAAGGAAGAATACCGATTATTATTTAAAGAGTTCATTAGAGCGGAGTTTAGAGAATGGGAAAAAGAATTCCCTGAGCAATTTTTTGATATGATGTATCGCCTGTATGATCTTAGAAGAAATTCAAAAAATAGACACCCTCAGTTCTTTGGCAAGTTCATTAGGCGATATGTATATTCTCCGCTTGCCAATAGTAATGGGGCGATACTTGATATGTTGGATGAAAAAAATCCCATTGTTTATGTCAATGGAGGGCGAAAACATAAGATGTTTCAGTTTTTATCGGACGAAATCGGATTGTCAGCATTAAGGGCGCACATATGGCAGTTAATCGGTATAGGAAATTCCACAAGAACGAAAGAAGGGTTTCAAAGAGGGTTTAAGATGGCGTTTCCTCAAACTGGAGATCAAGCAGAACTATTTGATATTTAGTTATTTCTTCCATCTAGCCTGAGCGGCTCTCTTCGCAATTTCTGACCGCTGTTCAGGCGTGAGCTTTTCTTTCCTGGCAAGTCCGCCTTTTTTACCGCCCTTGCGTCCTGCGGCGACTGACTTAGGATTCTTATCGGTATCCTCTACCTGATCACTTTCATCAGTAGCTAATGCGACAACAGCGGCGGCAAGTTGGACAAAATCAGGATGTGTTAGCTTTACTCTTTTCATGCCTGTAATTTAACACAGGCGCACCAGCAAGACAAGAGGCGAATATTTCAAACTGACCCACTACCCTTTAAAGTAGTTGAAAGGAGGATGCTTCCCACAAATAACGCGGTGAAGAACCTTCCTTTGCAGGTCGGGCTGCGTACCGTACGGAAAAATTTAGAGGACATGCTGATGGTCGTCTATTGCAACCATTATGAGACGGCCCCGATTGCCTCCTCGATGTTTGCAGATCAGCACCTGCGTGAACAACTGCGAGAGATCATGAAGGAGGGCACCTCTGGCCCGCAAAACGATATCAAGGGACTTGCCGCTTACTTAGCAGCGGAGCAGCGACTGGGACGTGTGGCGAATACCGTTGATCCCCAGATAACCGCGAACTGCTTGTGGAAGATTTTTGTCCAGACATCCATGGATGATTTCCTGATGGGGCGCAAAAGTGACGCTGTCCGCGCCCGTAAAGAAATCCGGCGATTTTTGCAAATCCTGATGCTCGGCCTGAAGCCACGACCTCTTACAGAGAAGACCGTTTTCAAAAAGGGCGAGAGATCATGAAGTCCTTTTCCCGCCGAATATTCATGGCCCTCGTCTCGGTCATCTCCCTGGCCGGTTGTGCCGTTAGCCCGGAATTACGCATGCCGGAGATGGTTATGCCGGCGCAATACACGGAAATACCCCTGCCGGCGCAGACAGTCACTACCGCCTCTGAGGGCGGTGCTGTGCAGCGGTTTGTTTCCGCCAAAGATCTGCCTGCCGAATGGTGGCGGCTTTTCAACTCTCCGGGGCTTGATCAGATGATCAGACAAGGTCTCAACGAGAGTCCAACACTGGCCGCCGCCCAGGCGGCGCTACGCAAGGCAGAGGAAGACCTTCGCGCAGTCAAAGGGTCCGTCCTGTATCCGGCCGTAAATGCTGATCTGCAGGCGACTCGCCAGCGCTCTTCCGGCAATGCCAATACCGGTGCAAGCGATACTTATAACCTCTACAACGCCTCTGTGGCCGTTTCCTATACCCTTGACATTTTCGGAGAGGGACGTCACCAGATCGAGTCCTATCGTGCAGAGGTCGATTACCAGAGATACCGTTATGAGGCGACCTATTTGGCCCTTGCCGCGAATATAGTCACTACGGCCATCCAGGAAGTTTCCCTGCGGGCGCAAAAAGAAGCAACGCTTGCCATTGTTGCAATGCAGGAAAATCAACTTGCCATCGTCAAAAAGCAATTTGAATTGGGAGCCGTATCCCAGTCCGATGTTCTGGCCCAGGAGACGGCGCTGGCCTCGACGAAAGCAGGGTTGCCGTCTTTGGAGAAACGCCTTGCTTCGTCGCGCCATGCCCTAGCTACGCTGACGGGACAGTTTCCTGGAAGCGCCAGGATGCCCGAATTCACGTTGGAGTCTCTACAACTGCCGGGGGAATTGCCTGTGAGCCTTCCTTCGCAATTGGCGAAACAGCGGCCTGATATCCGCGCCGCTGAGGAACTTCTCCATCAGGCCAGCGCGGCGGTCGGGGTGGCGACCGCGAATTTGTATCCCCAGATCACGCTCAGCGCCGGTTATGGATTTCAGGCCACCGGTACGGGTGTTCTTTTCAATGGCGATAGCGTCATCTGGAACCTGGGCGCCGGTCTACTGCAACCGATATTTCGCGGTGGAGAGCTCGCTGCCAAGCGGCGAAGCGCTCTGGCAGCCTACGACCAAGCGGCAGCTCAATACCGGCAGACGGTTCTGGAAGCATTTCAGGATGTGGCGGATGTACTGCGCGCCCTTGATGCCGACGCCCAGACATTACGGGCTCAGACCGAGGTCATGGAGTCCGCCAGAGAAGCACTTTCGCTGGTGGAAAAACAATACGAGTTGGGCGTAATTGACTATCTCCGGTTGCTTAGCGCCCAGAAGGACTATCAGAATGCCAAGATCAACGTCATTGTTGCTCAGGCACAGCGCTATACGGATACGGCAGCCCTTTTTCAGGCCTTGGGCGGCGGCTGGTGGAATCGTCCGGTGAAAACGGCAAAAGCGGAATTATCAGGGCACAATGGCATAAATATTAAAGAGGCGAAAATCGATGATTAAACGAATGATCGTCATGCTGGCCGTTGTCGGTGTACTTTTGGGCGGCATTATTGGTTACAAGGGATTTCTTTCCGGACAGATGAAAAAACAGATAGCGATAGGTGGGGTGCCATCGGTCACCGTGTCGACTACCAAGGCTGCCATGTCGGAATGGCAGCCTCAGATTTCGGCGGTAGGCACCCTGCGGGCCGCGCAGGGGATAGAGGTGGCGAGTGAGGCGGCCGGCTTGGTGCAGCATGTCCATATCAAATCGGGGAGCAATGTCAGAGCCGGGGATGTGCTGGTGCAGCTCAACGCAGATACCGACATCGCCAATTTGGAGAAATTAACGGTAAGCCGAGACCTTTCGCAAAGTGTTTATGAAAGAGACAAGAAGCAGTATCTCGCCAAGGCGGTCAGCCAGGCGACACTGGACGCCGATGCGGCTGATCTCAGAATGAAAAAGGCCGAGGTGGCACAACAGCAGGCCCAGGTAGACAAAAAGACGATCCGGGCGCCTTTTGCTGGTCGTCTGGGTATTTGTTCGTTGAGTTCCGGCCAATACCTGAATGTCGGCGATAAAATCGTTACCTTGCAAGCCTTGGAATCCCTTTATGTGGATTTCTTTCTTCCCCAGCAGGAATTGTCCCGAATTACTCTCGGTCAGACGGTCGTTGCCTCCACCGATGCCTTTCCTGACCAGAAATTCAGGGGCAGAATTACCGCGATCAGTTCCAAGGTGGAGGCTCAGACGAGAAACGTTCAAATCGAAGCGGTCATAGACAATCCTCAACAGAAACTGTTGCCAGGCATGTATGTCAAGATCCAGGTACAGGCCGGGGATGCCGGCCATTACCTGACGATCCCGCGAACGGCCGTGGCCTTTAACCCCTATGGTGAAACCGTGTATGTCGTTGAAAGAGGCCAAGACGTCAATGGGCAGTCAATCCAAACCGTGAAGCAGCAATTTGTCACGGTAGGTCCTGCTCGGGGAGATCAGGTAGCCATCCTGAAGGGGATTAAAGCAGGGGATACCGTGGTGACGAGCGGCCAGATCAAATTGAAAAACGGCAGCCGTGTGACCGTTGATAACACGGTTCAACCCCTGAACGACCCATCGCCCACGCCGATTGAAAAGTAGGGGATGCCATCATGAAGTTCACCGATCTTTTCATCCGCCGCCCCGTCCTAGCCATCGTGGTCAGTCTGCTGATCCTGGTTCTAGGGCTCCGTTCCATTAATATGCTTCCTGTGCGTCAGTATCCAGTGACAAATAACGCCGTGATCACGGTAACAACCAACTATACCGGCGCCGATCCCGAACTGGTAGCCGGTTTCATTACGACGCCGCTGGAAAATTCGATCGCCCAGGCCAACGGCATCGATTACATGACGTCGGAAAGCACGCAAGGCGCGAGCACCATCAAGGTCTATCTTCGCCTCAATTACGATTCCGGTAGCGCTATGACCGAAATCAACGCCAAGGTGAACGCCGTGTTAAACCGATTGCCTGCGGAGTCGGAACAACCGGTGATCAGCCTCTCAAAAGGGGAAATGATCGGCGCACTGATGGTCGCTTTCAGCAGCAAAGAAATGCCGATGAACAATATCACGGACTACCTCATCCGGGTCATCCAACCCAAATTACAGGCGGTGGAAGGCGTTCAGACCGTGGATATACTTGGAAAACAGGAATTCGCCCTCCGGGCCTGGTTGGATCCGGAGAAAATGGCCGCCTATGGCTTGACCGCTACGGATATCCACACGGCGCTGGCGGCCAACAATTTCATCTCCGCCTTAGGCAGTACCAAAGGCCAGATGGTAACCGTCGAGCTGACGGCGGCCACAGGTATGCATAGCGTTGAAGAGTTCCGGAAATTGGTCCTCAAGTCGTCAGGCAACGCGATAATCCGCCTCGAAGACGTCGCCCAGGTCGTGCTCGGCTCTGAGAGCTATGATTCTTCAACTCACATTGACGGGAAGAACGCCGTGATGATGAGTATCAAGGTTGCACCCAGCGCCAACCTGCTTTCCGTGGTAAAAAAGATCCGCGACGTCTTGCCGGAAATTCAAGAGCAGATGCCACAGGGCCTGGGAAGTACGATCGTTTACGATGCAACCGATTACGTGAACAGTTCGATTCGGGAGGTCATGAAGACGCTCCTGGAAGCACTTCTCATCGTCACAGTGGTGATCTTCTTGTCCTTGGGGTCTGCTCGTTCAGTGATCATTTCTACGGTAGCGATCCCTTTGTCTCTGGTGGGCGCGTTCTTTATCATGTGGGTTCTCGGCTACACCATCAACTTGATGACGCTCTTGGCCATGGTGCTGGCCATCGGTTTGGTCGTTGACGATGCCATTATCGTGGTGGAAAACGTGCATCGCCATATGGAGGAGGGTGTTGCGCCCCTGCAAGCAGCGATCAAAGGCGCTCGTGAACTTGCCAGTCCCATCATCGCTATTACTGTGGTATTAATTGCTGTTTATCTGCCCATCGGCTTTATGGGCGGCCTGACCGGTACGCTCTTTACCGAATTTGCCTATACCCTGGCGGCTACTGTAGTGGTTTCGGCTATCATTGCGCTGACTCTTTCACCAATGATGTGTTCACGACTTCTGAAGGTTTCTGGGAAGAATGAGAGTCATCGGTTTACGGCCTTCATCGATCGGCAATTCAACCGGATACGTGTGGGTTACGAAGGGTTGCTCCATGGGGCTTTGAATTCCCTGCCCGTGATCGGTGTGTTTACCCTGATCATTTTAGCGAGCATTTACTTTCTCTTCGTCAACTCAAAAAGCGAACTCGCGCCAGAGGAAGATCAGGGATTCATTATTGCCATGTTTACGGCGGCCCCAGACGCGACGCTACAGCAAACGCAGCTTTATTCCGAGCAGGTGGCCAAGATCCTATCGCCCATTCCTGAGATAGCACACCTGTTTCGCGTCGAGGGGATTGGCGAAGTGAATGCGGGGATCGCCGGTATCGTATTGAAGCCTTGGGACCAGCGAGAACGCACGTCCCATGTCCTGCACCCGGAGATTCAACGTAAGCTAGGTACTATTGCAGGTGTCAACGCAGTAGCCTTCCAGCCTTCAGCACTCCCCAAAAGCGGTCACGGTCTTCCCGTAGAATTCGTCATCGGCACGACCGAGTCTTACGAGCATCTCAATGAGGTGTCCAATTCTTTGCTTGCCAAGGCGCAGGAAAGCGGCCTTTTTATGTATATGGAAAAGGACCTCAAGATCAATAAACCGAAAGTCGAGGTGGAATTTGATCACGACAAGGCTGCAATGCTGGGACTGACCATGTCTGATCTGGGTACTGCGTTAGGTTCCATGCTGAGCGGCGGGCATGTTAACTATTTCAGTATCTCCGGGCGTTCCTATAAGGTGATCCCCCAAGTGAAACAGAGCGAACGCCTGACGGCCAATGATTTAAAAAATTATCACATCAGAACGACCAATGGCAGTTCTGTCCCACTATCAACCCTGGTCCAGCTAAAAACTACGGTGGCCCCGGAGTCCCTTAGTCACTTTCAGCAGCTCAACAGCGCGACAATCTCCGCGATTCTCACGCCCGGGGTGACTCTGGGTGAGGCGCTCATCAAACTCAAAGAACTGGCCAAGAAGATATTGCCCCAGGGTTACAGTGTCGACTACTCGGGAGAATCTCGCCAATACGTCCAGGAGTCGAGCGCTCTCTTGGTCACGTTCATCTTCGCCATGATCATTATTTTTTTGGCGCTCGCGGCGCAATTCGAAAGTTTCCGCGACCCAATCATCATCCTCGTCAGCGTTCCCATGTCCATCTGCGGGGCGTTGATGTTTCTCTATCTGGGAGTGGGTGGGGCCACCATTAATATTTACACGGAGGTGGGACTGATCACGCTCATTGGTCTCATCAGCAAGCATGGCATCTTGATTGTGCAGTTTGCCAATGATCTCCAACGTGAAGGGAAGAAAAAGCGGGAAGCCATTGAACAGGCCGCTGCGACCCGGCTGCGGCCGATTCTGATGACAACCGCTGCCATGGTGCTGGGGGTATTGCCCTTGGTGCTTGCCTCAGGTGCGGGCGCAGCAGGCCGTTACAACATAGGACTGGTGATCACCACCGGCATTTCCATCGGAACGCTGTTTACGCTGTTTGTGGTGCCGGCAATGTATTTGGTGCTGGCTCATTCTTATCAATCAAAGCAGGTTAGCGTGAGCGTCGTTTCATTACACTCTGGCGAAACGACTTCCGAGAACTTGAATCAGTGAAAGATGAAACGATGAAGTATTTTGATGGCACAAATTATTTACTTGAAACAATTCCTTCTAAGCAGTTTCCTTGCTATCCACTTTACACGTTACTGATGTTGATCCTACTGCTCCCGGCGGGGTGCGCCACAGTAGGTCCTGATTATCGCTCCCCGCAGCTGCAGGTCTCGCCCGCTTGGAGCAGTTCTCTGGAAGGGGGCCTGACGTCCCAGGCCGATCCACAGCAACTCGCTACCTGGTGGGCGGTCCTGAATGACCGGGAACTGACGGACCTGATCGAAAAGGCCGTGGCCGGCAACCGCGATCTGAAAAAGGCTGTAGCCAGCGTCCGGGAAGCGCGGGCCCGCCGGGGCTTGAGTCGGACTGACCTCTACCCGACGCTTGACACCTCGGGGACTGTGACCCGCAGCCGCGGCAGTGCGGAGGCCGGAAGTGCCGCAACGGCTGATCTTTATTCTGCAGGTCTGGACGCTTCCTGGGAGATTGATCTCTTCGGCGGCGTCAGGCGCAACATCGAGTCCAAGGAAGCGGACCTGGCAGCCGCTGGTGAGTCATTGCACGATACTCTGGTCTCGTTGTTGGCCGAAGTCGCCACGAACTATATCGATCTGCGCACGGCCCAGGCCCGGCTGGCATTGACCGAGGCCAGCCTGAAGAGCCTGGAGGAAACCTACGACCTGACCCGTTGGAAATACCAGGCCGGCCTCGGTGATGAGTTGGCGGTGCAACAGGCCCGCTACAACCTGGAAAGTACCCGGTCCCTGCTTCCGGCCTTGAGGACCTCGATTGTGGAGGCCAAGAACCGGTTGTCAGTCCTTACAGGCAAACAGCCAGGCAGTCTTGGCGCGGGGTTAGACACAACGGCACCGATCCCGGTTATTCCCGCCGCGGTAGCGGTTGGCATACCTGCGGATATCCTGCGGCAGCGGCCCGACGTGCGCCGGGCCGAGCGACAGCTTGCCTCGCAGACGGCTCAGATCGGCGTCGCCACGGCGGAACTCTACCCCAAGCTCAAGCTGAGCGGTGCTATCGGCGTGGAAGCCCTTACCTTCAGCGGTCTTTTTTCGTCGGGGAATGCCACCTCCAGCGGTTCTTCCGGCATCACCTGGCGGATCTTCGACGCCGGCGCGATCCGGCGGAACATCGAAATCCAGTCCGCCTTGGAGGAACAATACTTGATTGCATACGAGTCCACCGTTCTTGCCGCGCTGGAGGAGGCGGAAAACGCGATTTTAGCCTATGCCCAGGAGCAGCGGCGGCGGCAGTCGCTCAGCGAAGCGGCCCGGTCGGCACAGGAGGCGGCCGAACTGGCGAAGATCAAGTACCAAACAGGGCTGACTGATTTCGGGACGTTGCTGGAGGCCGAGCGGTCCCTGTTGAGTTTCCGAGACCAGCTTGCCCAGAGCGACGGGGTCGTCGTCACGAATCTGGTCAAGTTGTACAAGGCCCTGGGCGGCGGATGGACACCACTGATCCCTGTTGAACAGAAAATGTCTATAAATGGAGAAAAGTCATGACCGTAAAAACGGATGAGAACGGGATCGCCAAAACCCTGGAAATCGGCAATGGCGGGGGTTCGGGCTGGAGACGGCGACGCTGGGCGGCGCTTCTCCTGCTCGTGGCGATTGCGGCTGCCGCCGCCTGGTTTTTTCTGAAAGGCAATCAGAAGTCGGCGGCAACGCAATACAAGACCGAGGAGGTTCGGCGGGGCGATCTTACTGTGATCGTCACGGCAACCGGCACTCTGAAGCCGACCAACTCGGTGGACGTAGGCAGCGAACTTTCCGGAACCGTCAAGAGCGTGGAGGCGGACTATAACAGCCGGGTGAAGGTCGGTCAGGTCCTGGTCAGACTCGACACCACGAAGCTGGAGGCAACGATCACTCAATCCCAGGCGTCATTGGAATCCGCGCAGGCTAAGGTCTTGCAGGCCGAAGCCACGGTGGCGGAAACCAAGGCAAAACTGGCGCAACTCCGAAAAGCACGGGAGCTGAGCCAAGGCAAGCTCTCCTCGCAACTGGAGGTCGACGCGGCAGAGGCGGCATTTGCCCGTGCCCAGGCCGACACCGCCAGCGCCGTGGCGGCGGTCTCCCAGGCCCGGGCCGTCCTCGAGGCAAATCAGACGGATCTTGCCAAAGCGGTCATTCGCTCGCCCATCAACGGCATCGTCCTGACCCGCAGCATTGAACCGGGACAGACCGTGGCCGCCTCCTTCACCGCCCCGGTGCTTTTTACCCTAGCGGAGGATCTGACGCGGATGGAACTGCACGTAAACGTGGATGAGGCCGATATCGGGAAAATCCGGGAAGGGCAGAAGGCGAGCTTCACCGTGGCCGCCTACCCAAACCGCACCTTCGCGGCGAGGATCACCCAGGCGCGCTACGGATCTTCAACGACATCGGGCGTTGTAACCTACGAAACCATCCTCAAGGTCGATAACCCGGACCTCTCGCTGCGGCCCGGAATGACGGCCACCGCCGACATCACGGTCAAGGAGCTTAAAAACGCGCTCCTGATCTCCGGCGCCGCGCTCCGTTTTACGCCGCCCGTCCAAGAGGAGGCGAAATCATCCGCGGGGCTGATCGGTTCCCTGCTCCCGCGACCCCCCCGCCAAACGAAACAGATCGATGACACGGAAGGCGGCAAAAGACAGAAAGTCTGGATTCTTAAAGAGGGCCGGCCCGTCGCCGTTCCGGTCACGACCGGATCGATCAGCGGGAGCCTGACCGAGGTCACCTCCGGCGAGCTCACTCCGGGCATGCCGGTGGTGGTCGACATCATGACGGGGGCGAAATGACGATCGACGCTCAGAACGGCAGCGGCGACAGGCCGCAGGAAAAATTGATCGTCTTTCGGGGAGTGACCAAGGTGTACGGCCGGGGAGATGCCTCGATGCAGGCCCTGCGCGGGATCGATCTCGACATCGGCGCGGGCGAATTCGTGGCGATCATGGGACCGAGCGGATCGGGCAAATCGACCTGCATGAACATCCTCGGCTGCCTCGACACGCCGACCTCCGGAAGCTATCGCTTCAAGGGGATCGAGGTCGGCGGCCTGAGCCGCAACCAGCGCGCCCTGCTGCGCCGCCACTATCAGGGATTCGTTTTTCAGGGGTACAACCTCCTGAGTCGCACTTCGGCGCTGGAGAACGTGGAGCTGCCCCTGGTCTACCGCGGCGCCTCCGCCGCCGAGAGGCGGACGCGCGCCCGCGAGGCGCTGGAGACGGTCGGGCTGACGGATTGGGCAGCCCATTCGCCCGGCGAACTGTCGGGAGGACAGCAGCAGCGGGTCGCAATCGCCCGCGCCATTGTCACGGGCCCCGCGGTCCTGCTGGCCGACGAGCCGACGGGAAATCTCGACACAGCCCGCAGCCGGGAGATCATGGACCTGCTGACCGCCCTGAACCGCGAGCGGGGGATCACCGTTATCATGGTCACCCACGAACAGGACATGGCCGCCTACGCGACACGGATCATCCGGTTCATGGACGGCCTGGTCGCTTCGGATCAACCAAACGGGAGGGAATCGTCATGATCGGCAATACCGTTCTTCTGGCCCAGCGCGAAATCCGGCGCAACGTTCTGCGTTCCTTTCTGACCATTCTCGGCATCGTGATCGGCGTGGGGGCCGTGATCACGATGGTCACCATCGGCGGCGGCGCCACCCTCCAGGTCCAGCAACAGATCGCCGCCATGGGCAGCAACCTGCTGATGGTTACGCCCGGCAAGAGAATGGGGCCGGGCCAGGCTTCCGGCGAAACGTTGTTCAAGGAGGCCGATGCGGAGGCCATTGCCGCAGAGATCAGCAACATTGCCGCCGTTGCCCCGGTCTCCTCTCAATCGCTCAAGGCCATCTGGGGCAACGAGAACTGGACGACCACGGTCACCGGAACGGACAACCGGTACCTGCGGATCACCAACCGAGCCCTTGGATCGGGACGGACCTTTCACGACGGAGAACTGCGGGCCGGCGCGGCCGTCTGCATCCTCGGGGAGACGGTGAGAAAGAAACTCCTCGGCGCCCAAGATCCCCTGGGGGAGCGCATCCGCCTCCAGAATTTCTCCTGCGAGGTGGTGGGCCTCCTGAAAGAGAAGGGGCAAAGCAGCATGGGGCAGGACCAGGACGACATCGTGGTGATCCCGTTGCGCACCTTTCAGCGACGCATCGCCGGCAACCAGGATGTGTCCATGATCCAGGTCTCGATCCGGGAAGGCGCCTCCACCGACAAGGCCAAAAGAGACATCGAATGGCTGCTGCGGGAGCGACGCCACCTGGGACCGAGCGACGACGACAATTTCAATGTGAGGGACATGAAAGAGATCGCCACGATGCTGACGGGAACCACCCAGATGCTCACTGCGCTGCTAAGCGCGGTCGCGGCCGTCAGCCTACTGGTCGGCGGGATCGGCATCATGAACATCATGCTCGTGTCGGTCACCGAACGCACCCGCGAGATCGGCATCCGATTGGCCATCGGCGCCCTCGAACGGGAGGTTCTCACGCAGTTTCTGGTGGAGGCGGTAGTTCTCTCCTCCTTCGGCGGCCTCATCGGCATTGTCCTGGCCTTGGCCGGATCGGTCTGGCTTTCGGGTGTGCTGAAGGTTCCCTTCGTCTTCAACGCGGGGATCGTTCTCGTCGCCTTCCTCTTCTCTGCGGCGGTGGGAGTGATCTTCGGCTATTTCCCGGCGCAAAAGGCCGCCCATCTGGATCCCATCGTGGCGCTGCGCCATGAATAAGATAAGGGGCGTTCCTCCGGGTTCAATAATTTCCAAGACGAAAATGAACTTATGAAGTTTTAAAAATCAAGAACTCTGTCCCCGACAATCGAAGTCGGTGGGTACGTCAGCTGTCAAAATGCTTTCCGGGCGGACGGCCGGGATCTCATGAGGTGATCAATACGAAGCTGCTGCGCAATATAATCTTCTGGATTCACTTGTTGGTGGGGTGGGTGTGTGGTTCGGTTATCATGATCATGTCGGTCACGGGCCTGTTGCTGACTTATGAACGGCAAATCATCGCTTGGGCCGATCATAGGAACTACCCTGTGACACTCTCTTCTGGAGGAGTCACTCGTCTTCCAGTAGAAACATTGCTGACAAAATTTCGTGAAGCGAAGCCGCATTTGATTCCCGTCACCTTCAACCTATCTGCCGATCCGCATGCACCAGCGGTGATCGGCATTACAAAAAACGAATCTATCTTCATCGATCCATATACCGGCGAGATTTTGGGCGAAGCATCCCAGAAGGTTCGAAACTTTTTCCGCGTCATAACTGCGTGGCATCGCTGGCTCGGGATGCCGGAAGAATACAGGACCACTGGGCGAACGATCACCGGCATTTGTAATCTCGGATTCCTCTTTCTATTGGTCAGCGGTTTTTACCTTTGGTGGCCCCGTAAGTGGACTTGGCAAAAGATTAGAAGCAACCTATGGGGGGGCAAGAGTGGATTAACCGGCAAGATGCGGGAATTCGGATGGCATAACGTAATCGGATTTTGTTTTTTGGTGCCGCTTTTCATTATCGTCGTTTCCGGGGTTGTAATCTCGTATCAGTGGGCAGACACACTTGTCTATCGAATCGTCGGCGAAAATCCGCCGGCCTTCCGTGGAAACCGCGGTCGGCCTCCCGGAACCGATGGATTACCGCATGTCAAAGACATCAGGACGGTAAGCAGAGCTGGCGATGCTATCCCCAAAATATCTTTGCCGCTGGAGGGACTTGACCGATTGTGGATTCGCGCAGAGCAACAAGTCCTCGGTTATCGAAACCTCAGTATGCGGCTACCGGCATCTGACAACGCGACGGTCATCTTTATCATTGATCGGGGTGACGGTGGGCAGCCCCAGAAACGTTCAAGTCTCACCTTGGAAAGAAAGACTGCCGAGGTTGTAAGCTGGGAGCAATTTTCAAGCTACCCCCGTGGCCAACAGCTTCGCTTCTTGTTGCGCTTCGCGCATACGGGTGAAGTGGCCGGAATAGCCGGCCAAACCATTGCGGGGATTGTGTCGGCCGGTGGGGCTGTGCTTGTTTGGACCGGGCTTGCGATCACTTGGCGGCGTTTTCGCGCGAGGGGCCGATCGGGAGAGACGCTGCGCCATGAATAGATATATTGGCAACCAATGTCATAAGACCCCATGAAAATCATTTTTGGCCCTGGTCGGATCGGTCTGGCTTTCGGGTGTGCTGAAGGGTCCCTTCGTCTTCAACGGGGGATCTTCCTCATCGCCTTCCTTTTCTCGGCGGCCGTGGGGGGCATTTTCGAATATTTCCAATCCCTTAAGGCAGCACGCCTCGACCCGATCGACGCCCTGCGGTACGAGTGATCCTGCCAATGATTGTTCATCCGGCAATTTCGATGAGCAACGAATATAGAATAGCAGGCAAGACAAAGGGAAACACGATGGCGGCCTTAGAGATCATTGCCGAGAGGAGATTCTGCGGCTTGCCAATCTCCTATAAACGCCGCCTATGCGCGGGGGTAGCGGCTGGAACGATCTGTATAAAAAACAAGGATGACATGTTCATCGGGGTGAATTGGAGAGGACTGAGTAATACTACGCAACAACTTTTCTGTCTGCCCGTAAGGTTTATTTAAACAAAGAATACGATCACAGCAGAGATATGTCCTGCATAGGGCGTTGAAAAATGTAAAGTCGAAATGAATGATAGTCGTTCTTTCGCAACTTAATTCCACTTGGCTGCGGTGTGTATTTCTTCGGGGAACGACACTATAGGAATGTCTTGGCCGTCCCAGTATACAATTAGAAATGCAAGTCGTGGCGCCATTTGAATTGAACGGTTTTAAGAATGAGAATCGTCGAGCTGGGTCGATATAATATTCCTGAGAAGATAATAGAAGACTGGATCTATGAAATAGGGGACGAATTGCTTCCGGTCCAGGAAAGAGCCATTAAACGCTACCATGTCCTCAATGGGGCTAATTTGTTGATTTCAAGCCCCGACTCATTGGGAAGAAAGTTCATAGGCGAGATCGCGGCGGTGAAAGGCGCTGTCGAGAAAAAGAAAGTTGTCTACCTCGTACCGTTGAAATCCATTGCGGAAGAAAAGTATCTTGATTTTCGGGAAAAATATGAACCGTTCGGAATTGACACGGTGTTCTCCATTAGGGAGTATGGGGAATACGATTTGAGAATTCATGCCGGAGAGTTTGGAATTGCCCTTATCGTATGCGAGAAAATGTCGCAACTTATGCTTGAAAACCCTTTCCTTCTCAGAAGTGTTTCCATTCTTATCATTGACGACCTTCACGAGATTGGAGATCCTTATAAGAGTTCCGGACTGGACGTCACCCTCACCGGGATCGTCACATCGCTTCATCACCCTCAGATTATCGGGCTCTCAGCGGTCTTGGTTAATGCAGATATTGTGGCACGGTGGCTCGGAGCCGATCTTCTTTCGCATAATAGAATGCCTGTCGAGCTCCAGCGGAGCGCAATTTATAAGGCTGCCTTTCAATATAGGATTCACAACTCATTCGAAAAGAAAACGGAAATCCTCACCGGCATGGCTTCTGATGACTCTGCCGATATTATCTTGGCCAACATTCTTCACTTGATCGATAAGGGTGATCAAATACTGATCATCCTCCAAAGCAGAATAGACACCATGGTCTTTGCCCGCATCCTTGCTGACAGAATAAATCTTCCTTGTGCCTCAGGCGCCCACAAAGACCTCTACCTTCTGGAAGAAACTTGTCTGAAAAATGGTCTTCGCCATTGTCTGCGGAAATCAATTGCCTTCCTTCACGAAGACCTGTCAAGAGAAGAACGGAACATCGTAGAAAGATATGCACACAAAGGGAAAATCAAAGTCATCTTCTGTACGGCCGCCATGGCCGAGGGTATGAACCTTCCCGCCACGACGATTGTCCTGCATACGCATAAGCGGGAAAGCGACGGCAGCAACCGTGTCACCCTTACACCGATCTGCTGGGCGGAATACGAGAACATCGGCAGGAATGACGTAAAACAGGGATTTGGTTGGAATTCCGGTGGACCGATCACCATTGCCGGCAGTGATTACGAGCACTGTATATTATGTGAGAGCTACAATGAGGGAGAAAGCGCACCAACATCTCGCCTTCATGAAAAGGGCCTGGAAAATAATGTAGTGGACATTGTCGCATCCGGCCTTGCAAAGAACAGAAAAGACCTCGAAACATTCCTTTCTCGGACTTTCATGGGACTGTCAGAAAGTAGGGAAACCATCAGGGAAAATCTGGAGAAGTCCATACGCTTTCTTCTTGACAATGAATTCGTCGAGCAGAACCACAGAAAGGAGATTGGGGTCACCTCCCTCGGTAAAGTCGTTGCCTTGAAGGGAATCACTTGTCTTACGGCGTTGGATTTGGCTTCGTTTTTCAGGGAAGCTGGGGACAGGGAACTCACTGACCTGGAAATCCTCTACGCCATCACATCGAGTGATGATGGAAAGAGCGTTTATATCCGGGTTGCCCGGGACAAGCATCGAAGCCAGAAGTATGAACAATTCATGAAGGAGATATTTGAGGGGCAGCAGGAGTACATGGGAGAGCTTTTTTCATATGTCGTCAAGAGCCCTCTCCTCCTTACGGGAGGAAAATCCCAAATCTGTAAACACATCCGCCTTCTTGACCGCTGGATTCATGGGAAGGATCCACCTTCCATCAGGAGAGATTTTGAATCCTATTTCAGTACAATCGCCGCAGTTGCCGATGGGATGAGTTGGATCATGGGCGCTGCGTCTCTCATCGCTCAAAGTACCGGTGCGCCGAAAACTTTGCAAGACAGATTGTCGACCCTTTCCGAAAAGCTTCTTTATGGCGTAGAAGAAGGAGGTCTTGAACTATCTAGGCTCAGAGTCAGAGGTTTGGGCCGGGCGGGAATAAAAATACTTATCACGGAAGGATTCACCAGCAGAAAATCTATTCGAGAGACGTCTTTAAATGTTCTCGCCAAACTGATCCCCAAAAGGATTGCAGTCAATCTCAAGAAAGCCGTAGCACCCGCAGCAATTGAATCAATGGTTATCGAGACTATTACGCCGGACGAGACCTTGCTTTGCCGTGACCGGATAGAAATTACCGGCAGGCTGTTGGAGAAACGCAATCTGATAATGATTAACGATTCGCCGGCTGGCGTCACAGACAGATCTCTGGAGTTGCTTCTACGTTTCGGCATTGCTTTGAAAAAAGATGGACGTGGCTGGGTACACCGGGAAGATTTCGCTTCAAGAACCGGAGCGACTCAGTTCATTTCAAGGCTGAGGAACGAACTCAGAAGTCTCACCTTGGCGAAGGACGGAAAAATCATCGAAAACGATGGGGCTGGGAATTACCGTCTTTCCATACCGCCGCAGAACGTGGTCATCGATGCAGAAAGCCTGATGAAGCATTGGAATGCCGTGATAAAGAAGTTGGCTGGAAACGATCAAAGATAGCAACGATATCCAATCGAAATTATAATTTAAGATGAATGTCATATTGTATGGATCAAAAATAAATACCAAAGCCAAGGTTGAATATACTTTACTCGGAACTTACCTGCTTCTTAGAAGATCGGGCCAGTAGTCTTTCTGCAAGCCTTCTTATTTCGCCATTGCTATTTTCGCTGATGATCTTGAGAACCTGTCTTCCCCCTCGTCGAACTTCCTTCCGATCAACATAGGTTGCTCTAGGCCACTTTTCAGCGGCCGACTGGAGGTTAATTGCACTACAAAATTTTGTAAGCAAGGAGGGGGCAAGATCAGAGACCAGCTTTAGAAAAATGGGGAATTCTTCGGCATCAATCTCCTCTAACTTAGAGAGATGTGCCACAATATGATCACCATTTGCAGCGAGAATCTCTATTGCGACATTGGCTTCTATCTCGGCTATTCTTGCCACCGCATATGCTTGCAAGCCCCAATCGGACCCATTGTGGCCACTGAGATTAACTCGCCCTCCCTTTCGGAAGACAGCGATCGCTGCTTCAGGAGAGACGCCTGAAAGAATTGGATCAATCTCATCGATACGATCAACATGCTCTGCCACCCATTTACGAACAGGTTGGCCGTCTTTGTCTATCCTTAGACATGATAATAATAGTCTGAACTCTCGGCATGGAGATGTCCAAAATTCCAAGGATCGAGCGTCGAGCATGTCCCAGTCAAGGGCAGCCACAATCTCTCGGTGTTTCTTTGGATTAACTTTATGCACCCAGTCGAGTATCCAAGCGTAAGTTTCCCAATCGCCAAACCGACAGGCCACTATTCCCGTGGCAATGCGCTTAGCATGAATCCCCTCGGTCATGAGTCGAGAAATATTTCGTTGTATCCGAGTTGGGTTCTTTTCTCCGAAAAGCCCATGGCCGAGAAGTCCAAACTGTAGTCTCCGAACTGCACTGTAAGCTTTGAAGGCATCATCAGCAAAGGCCTGCTGAAAGACAGATGCCGTCTGTTGCAAACAGAAGAGCCCGAAATCAAAATCGAAGCAACCAACCCCTTCAACAAATCCCGCCAAGTCCTCAATGTCGGATGGCTTGAAATGGCTTATTAATCGAGAAAGAAGCTCCTTGGGCATGCCAGTCTTCATTCGGGCGCGCCATTCATCTCCACCGGCAGCTGCCAAGCGTCCCAGGTAGTGCCCCCAGGCATAACCGTCGGACGGAAGGCCCGCCACTATACATGCCCATACAATTTCGGGATTGATCGATTCGACAAGCTGCTGAGCAGCGACTTCATTAGGGTAATGGATACTGTTCAAGAGATCCCCAATGGCGTATGCGTTCACACCCGTTGCAGATTCTATCCAGAGGGCAAGTGTCGAGGCTTCAGCGAGAAGCCTGTCTTTGAGTAATTCTTGATACCAGAGCAATCGACTCAGGAGAAACGAAGCTTCACGGCGTGCGACTGCCTCTGAACTACAGAGAAGCTTGCTTAATAATTTATCAAGCAACTGCGGTGGGAAAAAACCCTCTTGTTCTAGGCTGCGGTGGAGATACGCATCGGCACCAAGAACCTCCTCCAGCAACCATCGGACACCTCGACTCGGTAAAGCGGCATTCGCAACCAAACTCCTAAGAACAGCTACTATCAGAGGAAAAGTATCCTCCCGGCGATCCTTCAATGAAGCTTGGATTACAACGGCGGCGGCTTGACCATGCAGACAGCGCAACATCCCAGATGGGAGAATGCTGCCACGTTGATGAAGCAGAGCAATTCCTGATCGGACCCACTTCTCAGAACGACCGATTATCATTGCATCACTGACGATGGTCTCTTCACTGCACCCCAAATCCAGCGATAGGAGATGGCGAGCAGCAATCAGCGCGAGCAGCAGGTCGGCGCGATCGAAATCGCGAAGGGCCTGCAAATGTTCCCTGGCTTGCCGCCACCCCCCTCGGAGGACGAATGCAAACTGCCATGGCGTGTCGGACTTAGCCGCGTCTACAATGCGACGTTCAAGTGGGGTAGCAGAATACTCGTCACCGACATGCGAATCAAAGCGTCTGACGATTGGCAATACTTCATCCCGACGACGACGGAAATCCGTGGATAGAATTTCAACAGCGATTTTCGCGGGAATCTGGATTGACCTCGATCTCTCCCCTTTGGCGTCAGTCGTGGCTAAGATAAGTTTTAGGGAAGGACCGGCCAATTCGGACAGCCGCTCTATAAAGCGAGACGGAAATATCTGCGTATCATCAACTACAAGAACGCGCTTCCATTTTGACAAACCAACTACTTGGATCGACGCTTCAACCTCCTGGGAGTCCCCTGGATCTGGACGAATGACTTCCCAACCATGGCGATTATATTCCCGGGCCAATTGCCAAGCGGTGATTGATTTTCCACAGCCTGCAAGTCCCGCGATATCAGCAATATGCAATAACTCCAGAGCACGTCGAGCGGAGTCATAATGCGGCAATCGCGGACAGGCATCGACATCGCGTGGCCCCAACCGCTCACCAGATATTGCCGCTTCGATCCCCCTCTGATTTGCAAAAGTGACGAAATCCCATCCGGGGATATCTGGGGCAGGAGATAGCTTTTCTGCCAGCTGCCAGAGTGCCTCTTGTGCACTAAGGCGGATTGCACCCTCCCCAACTGCATCCGGGCCGATGCGGAATACGCGCCATCGATTCTCAAGGGGCTGAATTAATCGCTTGATGATAACATCATCTCGTTCCGAATATCCGACAATTAGCAGCACCCGGGGGCGTTCAGCCACCAATTCATTCAAGTGGTTGACCACCTCCTCAGGAACACCCCCAGGCTCATGTGGCAGAATCCATTCGTCATCGGGGCGTGCACAATCCCCATGGGGCTTCCAGAGTCTGACCCCCTGGCTGTTGATGTCAATACCATAGCGTCGGGTGAAGGCAGACTCTAACAGGGTATCCCAGTTCAGGGAAACTATCTGTAATACATGATTCGAGTGGAGTAATCGGGCAAGGGCAACATGAGCGGGAGACGGTGTAACTTCCCGTTCACGATTCAGGTTCGCGAAACAATGCTGGAAGGTTAGCCGAGCATCCCTATTGACCGCGATTTCAGCAAAAGCCACACAGCTTCGCTTCCAATCATCACCAACAACGCGCTTGGCAGAACAAGGAACCACACCAATGGCATCGCATACTTTCCTCAAGACATTGGGATGAACGTCCAATGTATGCCAGATCAGAGGAATTAGCTGACCGGCCAGGGGCATACCGGCCGCAAAGGACACCCCGGCGCCGAGAACTATAATTGCATCCGACATGCGGATTTCGTCTAAGGCACTCTGGATTAGTCCTCTGCCAGACATTAACAGGACCTACACCTCCCCCGCCGTCACCACCACCGCGAAATCGACCCCCAGTTCCTCGAAATGCCGGCGGCCGCAGCGGATCTTTTCCGCCTCGGCGTTGCGCAACTTCTCGAAGTCCTTGGTGCCCTTCGTTTCCCGCACCAGGTAGAGAACCGTGTCGTCGTGCTTCAGGATCGCCCAATCAGGGTTGTATTCGCCAATGGGCGTCTCCACCCTGAACCAGCCCGGAAGCTTGACGAAAAGCTTGATGTCCTCACGCCGCTCCAGCTCCTCGGCGAACTGCCGCTCGATCTCAGAATCGTAGACCACAGCGTCATAGACCGATTTCTTTACTTCCAGGCGGTTCGTCAGGTAGCTGATGATCTCCTTGTCTTCGAAGAGCCGCATACTCCATTCCTGGTCGGCTATCTTTTCGTATTTGATCCCATCGATCATGAGCCGGTGTAGCTCCCGTTTGAGAATCCCCACCACAGCGTCCATAAAGCGCTGCGGGTTGACGGCGAATTCTGCCAGGCGGCCAGACTCGATCAGGATCCGGGCAATGGTAGAGCGCGTCAGTTCGGTTTCCTTCTGGACATAGGCAGTGATGTCGGGCAGCACGCCGGCAAAGGCAATGTCGGTGATGGAGCTGCGGATCTCCGCGGTATCGATCCCCTTGTAGGCGGCATTGAGGAGCGCTTCCCGGTAGGAAATGCGCACAGGCTCGATCTTTTCCATCTTTCTGATGACTTCTATGGCCCGAGTGGCCAGAACCTCGGTGGAATACTCTACTGAATAGGTGGTCCGAGCCTTGATGCGGTCCCAGAGCTTCTTGAAATCCTCATCCAGGAAGACCTGTTTGTTGATCCGCAAGGGCCTTTCGTCCTCGTCTTTTCGGATATGGCGATCCACTCGCCAGGATTCCATGACCTCCAGAATCTTGTGTTCTACGTCCTTGAACTCCTCTCCGATGTCAAAGACAAATCCTGGTCCGGGTTTGAACGAGGCCGTAAGCCGGCCTTCCCCGTCGAGATAGCCCTTCTCCCGGGCTACGTTCCAGATCCGTTCGGATTCGTCCCGCCCGAGCATTGCCTCCTCACCGTCCAATAGGCGCGTGATCCGGGCAAACCCGGAACGCGGGATCTTCCCAAAAGTGACGCCGCAATCCTCCTCATATTCCTTCTGCAGGGACCGGGCGAAGTCCTCGTAGCTCTCATTGGCAACGACGGTCAGCTTGTTGAGATTCTCGTCAAAGACTCGCTCGCCCAGTTGGTTGACGGGCAACCGCAGGCCCCGGCCGATCTCCTGGCGCTTCTTCAGGACAGAAGCCGTCTCGTTCAGGGTACAGATCTGGAAGACGTTGGGATTGTCCCACCCCTCCCGCAGGGTGGAATGGCTGAAGATGAAACGGAGGGGTTCATCCAGGGAGAGGAGTTGCTCCTTGTTGCGCATGATCTTGGTGTAGGTGTCCTCATCCGCCTCGGAATTCCCGCGTGTATCCCTTAGGACGCCCTTCTTATCCTGGGAGAAATAACCGTCGTGAAGCTTCTCCACGGGATAAGGCAGGAGGCCCTGGAAGCGCGGCTGGGCAAGAAATTCGTGTAGATGTTCTTCAAACCACTGGGCGAATTTTCCCTTGGCGGGCTTGCCCTCCTCATCGTAGGCACGGTAGTTAGCCACCCGGTCGATAAAGAAGAGGGAGAGGACCTTGATCCCTTTGTCTTTGACCTGGAGTTCCTTTTCTAGGTGCTTCCGGATGGTATTTCTGATCTGCACCTTCATCAGATCTTCCCGGATGCCGCCTTGCTCTTCGCCCAGGCGCAGCACGCGCCCATTGCTGAAGCCGACGAACTCATTGCCCGGTTCGGCGGTGATTTCCGAGACCACATAACCGTCGCGATAGGCTTCCCGTTCGCCGGATAGGAGGAACAGATCCGCCCCCTGTTTCACCTTGACGGTCTTTTCCCGGACCCCGCCCGGCCGGTTTTCATGGATGACGATCTTAGCCGTGATTCCCTTGGTGTTGTCCACTACAGCCAGCTTGACGTAGGCGTCGTTGAAGGTGTTGGCGCCCTTGGCTTCCGCCACGACAATCTGCTTTACCAGCCGCATCTCGTAGGCCTTGATAGGGTCCAGCTTGTAGACATGGTTGTAGAGGTTCCGGTGCGTCGCCGAATAGCGCAGGGTACAGAGGGGATTCAGGGACCGGATCGCCTCCTGGGCCTTGGGTGTATTATCGACGCTCTGGGGCTCGTCGATGATGACGACCGGGTTGGTGGCGGTGATGAACTCGATGGGCTGCCGGCCCGAAAGCTTATCGTTTTCCTTGAAGATAACCGCAATGTCCTTCTTGTTGAAGGCATCGATGTTGATGACCATGATCTGGATCGAGTTGCTCACGGCGAATTGCCGCAGCCGGTTGATCTTCTGGGAGTCATAGACAAAATATTCGTACTCGATATTGTTGAAGAGGGCCTTGAAATGATCCTTCGTGATCTCCAGGTTCTTCAGGACGCCTTCGCGGATGGCCACGCTGGGCACGACGATGACGAATTTCTTGAACCCGTATTTCCGGCTCAGGTCAAAGATGGTACGCAGGTAGACATAGGTCTTGCCCGTACCCGTTTCCATCTCCACGCTGAAGTGGTAGCCCTGCAGGGACGGGGTCCGGTCGATGGCGTTTGCGTCCTGAACCCGGTGGACGTTAGCCAGGACGGCTTCGTCCTTGAGGAGCAGCCGGTTGCCCATTCCCAGTTCCGTCTGGACCTGGCCGCTCAACAGGTTTTCATAGGATGTGTCGAACCGGATTTCAAAATCTCCATGGTGGAGCGGCTGGCCGTCGAAGATGTCCACGACAGAGTTGACGGCGTCGATCTGAAACTGCTGCTGGGCGTCAAATTGGAGCTTCATGGCTATACCGTGCGGAAGGTAATGTTTCGGGTCTTCATGATCTGGACCGCGTTCGTTTTGAGCTGATCGTTGGCCTTAAACCCCTCGTCCAGGCAGACAACGCGGATTGGCTTCTGCTCGGCCATGGCCTTGATGACCTCCGGCGTCAGTTCCTTTTCCAGGCAGATGAACATGGACCCATCCGCCAAACTGAAGACGGTCTTCTTGGCCAACTTAATCTTTTCAATTTTAGTGCTCAGCGGGAAACCAGATTTCAGGAGGATTTCATAGAGGATATCCTCCTGGGAGCTTTTCGGGTTGATATGCTCAACAAAGAGGGCAAGCTGCCTCTCGATGGAGTCTTTATCTTTGGCCACTTCGCCGTCCCAAAGCTTGAAATTGGATGGCTGGAGCTTGAAGACCTTGAAGCCAAGGTCCAGGGCTGGCTTGTTGCCGGAAAACAGGTCTTTCTTTTCCTCATGTTCCGCTTGGATCTTCTTGATGACCCGGCGGATTCTCTCCTTGCCGATGTCTGCGATGGTCTTGAAGCCGGCTTTGTAGGCTTCAGAATTTTCATCAGTAGGCTCAGGCAGTTGCACCATGATAAACTTACGGCTGCCTCTATCCTCCTTGTTCAAGTCGAACGTGGCATGGGCGGTGGAGGATGATCCAGAGAAGAAATCCAATACGACAGCGTCTTTGTCGGCTCCTTGGACCAATAACTTCTTGATCAAGTTTGATGGCTTCGAAAAATCGAATAATTCTCCTCCAAATAGGTTGCGTATTTCAACTGTCCCATCAGCTGTAAAGGTATCATCAACTATGGTTGGAAAGGCAATCATTTCTGATTGCATGTCCGATCGAAATTTCTTCTCTCTTGGGCGGCCGTCAGGCTTCGATGGAAATAAGATGCAATTTGTGGCGATGAGTTCTTCCATCCGATCTTTGGCGTACCGCCAACCGGTATCTGCTGGTGGCTCAAAGATATTTCCCTTTTCCGGATCTTTGATAGCATAGTGCAGATTTGGGCGTTGTTGCTTAGTAGCAAGACCTAATAGACTCCGGCTCATCCATGGACCGCGTCTATCATTATCGGGATTTGAGAATTTTGTCTCGTCTCTTTCAATCCCGCGCAACCTTCCAAAATCCGATCTGTTATAAATTAGAATGTATTCATGGTCAGTGGAAACACCTGTTTTAGCGCGAGCGTCCGGATACTTTCTGCTTTTCCATGTGATCTGTGCAACAAAATTGTCCTCGCCGAAGACTTCATTCATTAGGGCGCGTAAGTTGTTAACTTCTTTATCGTCGATTGACGTGAAAATGACACCGTCTTCCTTCAACAGATTCCTCGCCAGGAACAGCCGGGGATACATCATGTTCATCCACTTGGAATGGAAACGCCCATCGGCTTCGGTGTTCGTAGAATATTTCCGGCCCTCGTCATCGATCTGGCCCGTGTAGCGGAGGTAGGTGTCCAGGCTCTCGCTGTAATTGTCAGGATAGATGAAATCGTTGCCCGTGTTGTAGGGCGGATCGATGTAGATCATCTTGATCTTGCCGAAGTAGGACTTCTGGAGCAGCTTCAGGACCTCCAGGTTGTCGCCCTCGATGAAGAGGTTTTCCGTGGTGTCGAAAGCAATTGATTCCTCGCGGCTGGGCGTCAGGGTGGCGATGCTTGGCTGCTGGATGATCTTGAAACAGTCGGCCTTGCCCGGCCAGTTCATGCCGAAGCGTTCCTTTCCCGGATCAACCATTTCTCCCAGGGTGAGCTTGAGCCGCTCAAAGTCGATCTTCGCACCCTCGGTAAAGATCTCCGGAAAGAGTTCCTTGAGCTTTTGCCGCTGTTCATCGGCAATGTTTGCCGACGTTAAGTCCATTTTTTCTGTTTCTACCATGCAACGCTCTCCAATTGTCGAAGGGTTATAGCATATTCCAGCGAATCGTGAATAATTCCTGTTCCGTCACTTCCTGTTTCAGCTTCTTTTCTATCTCGTCGATAAGTTGGTCCTTCTTCTTTTCGATGTCCCTGGCAGCGCCGTCATATTCCCGCCAGGCCTCGTCTCTTTTTCCCTCCAACTGCCGTCTTTCCTTTTCGCGCTGTAATTTCTCCGGCAGGTTGGGGGCCAGCCTGGCCAGCTTTTTCAGTTCCCTGATCCGGTCGTCCAGTTCCTTCAAGGTCTGCCGTAGGGAATTTCTCCGGTCTTCTCCCCATTTATCGAGTTTGTCCAGTTCAACCTCAAAATACGCGGCGTTCTTCGTGCCGATCCCGTTGACGATCCCCTGCTTTTGCCGTTCAAGCTGCGTCTTCAGCAAGCGCGTCATATCGGCGCTCATGCTGCTGGCGGACGCTCCCTCCGTAGCTGGCAGGGAGAAAAAACGCCGCCAGGTTTCACCGTCCATCTCGCTTCCGTCATCGCAGCATCCATGCAATATCAGATGGTCTTCCATTTCAAAAGAAGAAATTGTCACACTGGTGGCGGACAGCCAGCCGGAACGTCCACAGAGGGATTCCAGAACGGTAATTTTCTTCGGGGTGGCGGAGTACTGGAACGTCACGTCGCGATTCGGCGGCGTCAGGGCCTTGCATTTTTCGATGATGCGCTGCGCCAGGGGATGGCCGATCCGGTAGACATTGGCGTCCTCGATATACTTGCCGATCCGGTAAGGGCCGGGATGGATCTTTTCGCGGGAGAAAGGGTTGCTTTTCAACGTGAAGGAATGATCCGCCGTACTGAAATCGGCGTAAGGTTCCAGGTAGTACCGGGTGATGTCCCACAGCCAGTTTTCGTACTTGGACAGATAGTCTTTGCTTGCCTCCAGGTTCATCCGCAGCTTTTCGTGCACCTCCTCGTCAAAATTTTCCAGGAGGCGCTGGCGCGTCTGGTTTATGGTCTCGTCGATCTGCGTCTCCAGCTCCGCCTGCAGGGCGTCGAAGGAGTCCTGAATCTCCGCTTCGGTCCGACACTCCTGGTAAATCCGGGCAATCCGCTTCTCGAAATCAACGCCCGATTCGATACTGCCCAAGACCTCGTCGCTGGCCCCGAAGACACCGTCAAAAAGCTTGAATTTCTCGGCGAGCAGTTGGTAGACGCGTTGATCGGCGGCGTTGCTCTTGTTGAGGAAATTGACCACCACCACGTCGTTGTTCTGGCCGTAACGATGGCACCGGCCGATGCGCTGCTCGATCCGCTGCGGGTTCCATGGCAGGTCGTAGTTGACCACGAGGGAACAGAATTGCAGATTGATCCCCTCGGCGCCGGCTTCTGTGGCGATCATGATGGCCGCCTCCTCACGGAAGTAATCCACGATAGCGGCCCTTAGGTCGGCGGCTTTGGAACCGGACACGCGATCCGTACCCTGATGCCTATTCAGCCAGGCACGGTAAATCTCCTGCGATTTCCGGTCCCCGTTTGACCCGTTGAAAAGGACGATCCTTCCGGCATATTCCGTGTTCTCCAGAATGGTTCTCAGGTATTCCTGGGTTCGCGCCGATTCGGTGAAGATGATCGCCTTTCTGCGGCCACCTTTAGCAGCAGCTAATTCCATGCCCTTTTTCAGGGCGGTGAGCAGCACCTCTCCTTTCGAATTCTTCCGAATGGCCTTGGCAAGCGTAACGAACTCCTCAAGGGTGACAAGTTCCGCCTTGATGCCTTCGATGTCTTCAGGCCCCAAGGAGTCTTGTGGCTTGGCCTCGGCCGTCTCAGCGCTGTCTTCCTCTTCTTCTCCCCACTCCTCTTTGATCTGATCGAAGTCGTCTATTTGGTCTGCGATGAGATCATCCGCGCTACTATCCGTCTTTTGAATGGTCAGTGTATGGGTCAATCGCTGGGCAAGCGCCACTAGGGTCCCGGAGATGGCATAGGTCGAGGAGGCAAGGAGTTTGCGCAGGATCAAGGTCATCAACTGCCGTTGGCTGGACGGCAAGGCATAGAGGTTCGGCCTTTGCAGATAATCGGAAACAAGGTCGTAGAGCCGTTGCTCGGCCTCTGTGGGATAGAACTCCTGAGTAATCGGGATACGGTTGGTGTATTTGATGTATTCCAAAACCTGCCGGCGCAAGGTCCGCTTGCAAATCGGTTTCAGGCGCTCTTTCAGGTCGTCGAAACGGTCGCCATTTGCCAGCCGGGCGAACTGGCTCTTGAAGCTCTTCAGGTCACCGAAGGTATAGTCGTCAATCACGCTCACCAGCCCGTAAAGCTCCATCAGGGTGTTTTGCAGGGGCGTGGCCGTCAGCAGCAGCTTTGGAGCATGTGCGACAGCGACCTTGATGGTATTAGCGATCTTGTTGGAGTTCTTGTAAACATTTCGCAGCCGGTGCGCCTCATCGATCACCACAAGGTCCCAAGGGATCTTCGCCAGATACACGTCCTTCGTCCGGGAAAAATGATAGGAACAGATCACTATTTCCTTCCGATCGAAGGGATTGAGATGCCCCTTCTTGATTTCCTGGTTGAAGGACCTGGCCTCCAGAATTATTGAGGGCAAAAAGAATTTATCCAGAAGCTCCTGATTCCATTGCTTGCGGAGGTTGGAGGGCAGGATAATCAGGATCTTTCTCTTGCGCTCCGCCCACTTCTGGGAAATGACAATACCTGCCTCGATGGTCTTTCCTAAACCGACTTCATCAGCCAGGATAGCACCCTTTGACAGGGGTGAACGGAAAGCGAATAGGGCGGCCTCAACCTGATGGGGATTGAGATCAACCTGGGCGTCGGACAGGGATGAAGTGAGCTTTTGCAGGCTGTCGGAAGAGCAGCGCTTCGTCAGCTCGTAGGCGAAATATTTGACGTGGTAAGGGGTCAGGTCCATAGTGCGCCGTTACATTCACTTTCGTTTCACGCATTGGTTAAGGCCCGTGTAAATATAACCGCGATTTCCCCCAATTTCCCTGAGAAATCGGGGAGAAATATACTCCATTCGGGAATTTAGTCAATGATTATGTGGGGAAGGGACACGGATGGGCGATATTTTGTATGTCACAAAAGTGCCGTCGTGATCTTGAAATTAGAACGGCGGCACATCATCTTCAGTTGCGATGGCAAGATCCCAAAGATATATTATTGAGGAAGCAACCACGGAGAGTACCCACTCTGTTAGAGCGGCTGTCGGCTTTCCACCTTTAGCGCCGCCGTGGGCGACGAGTTCGCCAGCTCCTCGAAAGCGATACGTTGCCATGATCCCATTCAATATCGTTGGCGGAATGCCTTCACCGTCAGCGTCACGTATTTCCTTCAGGCACTTTTCAAAATCATTATTATGTTTCGGGAAGAGAGATTTCGTTGCTGCCTCAAGTGCCGAAACAGCCTCTTTGATGGCGTTTGGCAGGTCTGGATCCGGACAAGTGGCAAAAAAGCGCTGAGCTTTTGCAAAATGCAAGCGGGCTTCTTTGAGGCGCTGGTCTCGAAGCACAACCTGAGACTTGGCAGATATGCGTTGGGAGTGAAGTCGCCCTGGGCGGTATAGGTGACCGTCCGTCATCCTGTAAGCGATCCCTTCTTCAGCGAAAAGTTGATTTATGTCTGCTTCAAAGTCACGACGGACATCTTCAATACAGACACGTTCGTCAGGATTGCCATTCCAGTCATACTCAATCTCGGGTGCGAGAAGAATGTCATGGACACGCTCGCAGAAAATGTAGGCTCGGTCCCATTGGAGATTATGGAGATGGTGAGCGGCCACATCTGCGGCATTCGCTTCGTCGTAAGGTTCCCGCAACCTGCGCAGTCGAAGCAATTCATTGGTAATTGCTATCCATCCCTCGGTACGTTTCAGCTTAACCGCCCTGTTGAGGACGTGCCAAAGGCCATCTCGCGCCGTTGCGGGAAAATCAGTATCAATTAAGGGGCCGGTTGCAATTCCGAAGCGAACAGAAAAAGGCTCTTTGTCAATCGCGTCCATCTTCCACCTTTCATGCATCACGCATCGTCAAGCCGCAGTGATTGGTCCAACCGGCAACCCTTACGAGTCATTAAGTAACTGTCCAAACTTCAATTTCTTCCTCTTTAAACCAATCTTCCTTTATTACGTGATTTCGTACGGCGTCTTGTGCTGAGGTGTATGCAACAAGAGCCAGGCTGTCCTCAGCACGGCTACACGTAACATAAAAGAGCCGCTTTGTCCGATCAATTGAAGTCTCTTGCCCTGGGTCCCGACGAGTCGAATCTTCTTTTGCCCCAAAAAGTTTCTCATAGGAAAACATAAAACCTCGTGCTTCCGAGTCATCCATAATCACGCAGACACGCGGAAATTCCAGCCCCTTGATGCCTTGATGCGTATCATACTGAGCCTCACCTTGGATGTATTGACTATAGCATTCAATTTGATTGAAGGATGTTTCCAAGAATTTACGCACGGCGGTCAGTTCATCTCTTTTGTTGTCTTCAGTTTCGTCAGGTTCTTCCGTGGGTTCGTCACCACGCTTTGCAAATGGGTGGAGGATTGCCGGTATCTCAAATAGATTCGTTTCATGTACCGTCCTCAGTACCTGTAAAAAGGTGGGCGTATTGCCCGTGGACCAAAGAGCCGCCAATGAATCAACCGCTAGCCTGGCCTTTTCAATTTGACTCCGTTGATGGGGCGTGCATTCTTCAAGAGCTTTCTTTTCCAGCAGGGGCGAATGTTTGCGGATCATTGCTGTTACGGCGAAGCGATTGCCTGCATTATAGGCCTTGATCAAGGGTAAAACGAGGTGAGAAAAGAAGCGCAGAATGGGCAGCGATCCATCTCTAAGCCCGGTTTGTAGCCTATCCACCCCACTGAGTGCATCCCATAAGGGCAAAAAACCAAGTCGATTAGCCGCCATGTGATGCTCCAATATGAGAGTCTTCACGCTTTCGTCGGGATTGCTCCAGCCTGGATCGCCCGTAATGTCTGCCATCCTCATACAGACTTTATGTTCTACGTCCGATTTATCGGCGCTTCCATCTGGTAATATGAAAAGGCGAACAAAACCCTCGCCTTTGTCGCTTCGGTATTGCTGTTCTTGGCCATCCACAGCCCATCGGACTCGGTTGATCAACGCAATGATGCGTCGACATGAGCGGTGATTCATCCTTTTGCTCGGTGTAGCCCAATCATCCGGCAAGTTACCACCAAGGTCCAGTTTGCCGGCGGTATAGATTCGCTGCATGGTGTCACCGATAATACCAAGGGCAAATTTGTGCTTCAAAGCTGTCTGAACGCTGAACAGTGCTTCGATAAGCTCCTTATCTGTATCCTGGCTCTCATCGATAAGAAGAATCGGAAATTTATTCACCAATAGACTCTGCATCATCGGCTTTGCGGTGAGAAATGAAGAAGTGATCTTGATGACCTCTGTATGATTTAGGGAATTACGTTCTCGATTGTCACCATCTGGATTGTAAATGAAGCTTCTTATGTCATCGAGAATCTTCAGTCTTTCACTTTTTGCCGCGATTGCGTTTAACCTGTCGATGGACGCTTTCGTGCCAGGTCTTCCTTTCCGCTCTTTCTCCTCAAGGTCTGCAAGTTCCGACTGTAAATTAATCTTCAACCACTCCTTAATGTCGTGGTTAAGTCCTTTTATGAGCGACCAGGCGAAGCTGTGAATCGTGGAGACAGCAAAAAGATCATCATATTCAAGGCGATGCTTGATTTCATCACATGCCTTATTTGTGAATGTGATAACACCGACTTTTCGGCCCGTCAGCCTCAGTCGATGAGCAATTGTTCCTTTGATCACATGAAGAGCTTCCACCAATGAGCGCGTTTTGCCGGAACCCGCACCGGCAAATAGAAAAAAACTAACTGGTGGTTCCGCAGCTACGCATTTTGCAATCATCTCGTCAGCATCGGCATCGAAATGATTGTCAGTAGGCGCAAATGACTTTACCATCATTTATCACCCTCGCCCGGAGAAGATTCATTGCCGCTTTGTGTAATTCGAACTTCCTGCTGGCGTTGTAGTAATTTATTTTCCAACCAGGTTAGCCCCTGATGGATATATTCAGGTACTTGGATTAATGATGGATCTTTGGAATACAGCATGTCTAAGGCAAACTTGGCTTTATCAGCCTTTCCAAGTGCCTCCAATATGGCGTCGTGCAAGGCGGTGATGCTCTCACTAGTTTCTATTGCGTCCTTAAATTTCTTGACCAGTCCCAGGCCGTCTGCATCGCGAAAGAACTCCATATTTTTGAAGACCAACGCATCCTCAAATGTTCTCGGCGTCGCGGTCGAAGCAGCCGCTTTTTCACTGAGGGCCACTTGCAACGGTGTTTGGTAAGCCACCCGTATGGAGAAGAATGCATCGTAAACTTTCTCTTTATTTTCTTCTTTAATGTCCAGCAAGTCGTCGAGAGATGTTTCCGCTGGATGCCACTCTTTAAGAACATTGTTTGCTGTGATTAAACCTTTGCCTCTTTCAGGCTTAACTTTCTTTGTTGATTTATCTACAGCATCAATATCGGTTATGATGAGGGTATTGAGGCCCAAATGTTCAATCAACCGTTTCAGGCGATGGGCATGACTTCCGCCAACTTCCAGGAGTGTGACATAGCAGCTGCGCAGATTGTTGTAGCGATTTCGGATGAAATGTGGAACGAGCATACGTTCTGCAGCACCCTCCACCATTATCGCTCCATCTGCAAAAAACAGATCTGCATGAGTCGATCGAAGATAACGTGAAACAAACTTTGCCGTTTCATCAGGGGTACCGAAAATCTCCGACAAATTTACAACAGTTGATGTAGGTGTCTCTTCTGGCTTGAGTGCGAAGTGCCTGCGGAAATAGCGCATATCAGCAAATTCGACTTCATGGGCGATATGGCCCGAATGCGTGCTGACAACAAGCTGCGTCGAAAGCGGACTTCCTTTTTCTCTTAGGTTAGGATGATTCCGCAGAACATCATAGGCCTTGCGAATAAAGACTTGCTGCACCTGCACATGCAAATGCGCCTCAGGTTCTTCTAACAGGACAAGATGGAGTGGCGGTCTCGAACCGGAATGTGCACCCATTTCTTCATCTGTTAGAGCGGCCTTGCCGACTTTCATCCAGTCATCGCGAAAGCTGATCAATCTAAAAACCATAGAAATGAGATTCTGATATCCGAGCCCGTTGCATTGCTCGGGCAGCCGATACAGAGCCGCACCCTTTGCTTGTGATGGTGCAACGTCGTACTGAACTGCGGATTGATGTTTGAGACCTTCTACCGGCTTCAGGGATGTGGAAATGATCAAGCGTGGATTAGCAACGCCTGGATAGCCGAGGCCTTCCAGTTCGTCAAGGGGTGTTTTGAAACAAGCCTTCAGTTTTTCATCGAAAACGATCTGTGCTTCATGAATTGCTTCCAGGGCTAGGATGTCCGATGGTCCTGGCGCTTTATAGGGATCAAGATGTTTTCCGTAATAGGCACGTAACTGACTGGTTAGGATTTGTTTGCTCTGCCGTTCGTCTTGATCGGATTCAGCCTCATCTCCTGCGATCCCCGCGTAATCACTCAAGCCACGATGGGCAGGTACCTCATCGATTTCAATTAGGCCCTTGAAAGGATTACCGCCAAGAGGTTCTGCCTCGGCAGGAAGTTCTTGAGGCTGGGCCACACCATCTTTGGGAAGCGCCTTTTTGGATGGATCGAGCAGGAAGGCGTTCACTGTCAAGAAATTGGACATGCGCTTCTTCAGAAAATCCATAAGGCTCTCAGGCCAGAGTGCAAATTTTCTGCAAGTTCCTTCCTCACCTTTCTCTGTTTCGACCGGCTTTGCGGCGGCGCTATCATCGGCCTTATCTGGAAGCTTTGCCTCCAGTGTGTCACACGCGGATTTCTTCGCTTTCAGATATGCTTGCAGGAGCTCAGCAGGTTTTTCAGGCTCCAATTGCAAACGAACGCCGATCCCTTCATCAGGGCGCCAGTCCAGAGTCGGAATAAGATGAGCAAGGTGGTGGATTTCGCTCTCGGAAACCCTTAGCCACAAATCGAGCGAGGGAAGGAATTCTCTCCACCTTAGATGTAGTTCATCGCTCTCGTCTTTCTCAAAAGTATCACCAAGTTTATCGATGGCCGCCCAGAACGATAAAGGAATATCGTACACGGAAAAGGCTTTTTGCTGGATCAAGAAATTGCGTAGCGCGGTAATTGCTGATGTCTTGCCGCTATTATTCGCACCGACAAAAAGTGTGGTCTTATCGGAAAAGTCGATCCGAATCGCCGCAAGACGCCGGAAGTTGCGAACTTCTACAAAGTCTATACGCATAGCTATTCCCCTTCAGGCCTTAACTTTACCAAAGTGCTGTTCTAACCTATCGATACGCAGCCCCTCTTGTCTTTTTTTCGGGAAACGGGATCCTAAGATCAATTTCATCCCTCATAAACATATTCGGCTGAAATTTTGTAATTAAATTGGGCTTTAATACTTACTTCCAATAAATGCCTAACTATCACATTTTTCGATTGGAATCCACGCAAGTAAAAAATGTCTATAACTGGCGGCAAGCATCAGTGAACAGGCTCTGTGCGTAGCATCCCTTTGCTCCGGTTCTGCCAAGACTGTCTGCCGACTAAATGCCGCTCACCCACAGCTACTTGCGGAAAAATCTTTGTGCGTCAATAAGGGAGGCAGTACCTTGCCTTATCTGGAATGTAAAGAAAATAAGAGAAAGGGCATGCCTCAGAGGAGAAAACGATGAAGCATGATATCGAATTGTAGGTTCTCGTACTCGATACCCGCTATCCTCCCGCTGCCCTTTACGGGGTAGCGGATTTTCCATGCATTTGCTTCTATACACAGCGGATATTCAATTAAAGCAGTACGATATGACAATCCGGCGCGAACTCCGATCCGCCTGGTGATCAGAAGAAGGTCTCTCCAGAATAGAGTCATATACCTCCGGCAGAGCCGGAGGCTTGAATTTATGAACCGCTCAAAGCGGATTTTAAATGTTGAACCACCTGAAGGTGGTTATTCCTCAAACATACTGAGCTGATCCAGGCGACGATCTTCCTGTTCTTGTCGCTGAATGTATTCTCTGATCGTCGTCTCATTGAGGCCAACTGTGGAAACGTAATATCCTCTTGCCCAGAAATTCTGGCCGGTAAAATTCTTGCGATGACCTACAAAATTTCTGGCAATATGAATTGCGCTCTTACCTTTGATAAAACCGACTACTTGTGATACCGTATAATTTGGCGGTATCGATATCAGCATATGAACGTGGTCAGATCGTAGATGACCCTCCAATATATTACTCTCTTTCTGGACTGCGAGCTCCTTGAATGTTGATCCAAGATACTTGCGCAATTGATCATAAATTACCTTTCTCCGGTACTTTGGTATCCACACTACATGGTACTTGCATTCCCATGATGTATGATTTAATGTCTCTCTATGATGCAAACGAAACCTCCTTCCCCGTAAACTTTGAGCGGTTCACGGATAGGGGGTTTCATTTATATTCCTGGAAATGTCAAACTCTGGAAGTCGCCCGGCAGAGCCGGGGGCTTACCCGTTATAGTTAAAAAGCATCCCTGAGCGGGGACCCCCGCTTCATCATCCCTTCAAAAGACATCTTTCCAGTTCCTTTTTCCCCCTCATTTCCAAAAAACCCCAATAATCATCCATAGCTGACCATCATCCTCCACCCCCGTTGCCCCCCCGTTGTTTTCACGCGCGCTTTCCTCGGTTAGAGATTTCCCATGCGCCGGATCACCATCGATCCGTGATCCGCATGCACTGCCGGGATCTCGAAGCATCTCCGGGGAAAGGAGCCGACGTGAGGGCACGGAACATCAAGCCTGGTTTTTTCAAGAATGAGGAACTCGCGGCCAAAGATCCGCTGGCGCGGATCCTCTTCCAGGGGCTCTGGTGCATGGCGGACCGGGAGGGGCGCCTCGAAGACAGGCCCGCGAGGATCAAGGCAGAGATCCTTCCCTACGATGCCTGTGACGCGGAATCCCTTCTTGCATCACTGGCGTCGGGAGAGGACCCGTTCATCCTCCGATACGAATCGGAAGGACGCCGCTTCATCCAGATCGTCCACTTCGGCAGGCATCAGAACCCCCACCTGAAAGAACCCAAGAGCACCATACCGGCACCGGGCAGGCACGATACCGACATTATGCCGGAACCGGAAAAGCACCAGGCAAGCACGGTGCAAGCACCAGAAGAGAACCATCCCGGCACAGTGCAAGCACCATGCGGGCACGGTGCAAGCCCTGCTGATATCCTGATTCCTGATTCTCTGATTCCGGATTCCTTAAACGGCTTATCTGAAGATAAGCAGCCTTCGGCTCCCCCTTTGTACGGTCCGCCGGAGTCGGACCCGCCTAAAAAGAGCCCTTCGCCAAGGGGAAACCACTTTCTGGCCCACATCGCGGACGAAAAACTCAGGAACGAGATAAGCGAGTTCGGAGGCGCGATCAATCCCAGGAAGTTCAACGCCTACCGGTGGTGCCAAGCCAAGTTCAGCGAGAAGAAGTTCAACCCCGCGGCCATCCTCCACACCCTCCAGAGGATCGCGAAGGAGCAGGACACCAAGAAGGATCTCTGGCCGTACGCGAACAAGATCTACGAGGTGGAGTACGGCAAATTCAACGAACGCGACCATATCGAAAGAAACCGGGAATACAAAAGGGATTTGTCGCAGGGGGAACTCGTCAGGATCGGCGCCGTTTTCAGCCGGCTTGC
>ERZ724510.140-NODE-140-length-39757-cov-8.272581_pt1 | contig 39757 bp, 45 predicted proteins | sample MGYA00376043_ERZ724510 | MGnify/ENA primary metagenome ERZ724510 (study PRJEB28724, sample SAMN07190888) | wastewater metagenome | isolation source: influent of sewage treatment plant in Hong Hong | place: USA: Christiansburg, Virginia | collected 2016-03-01 ... | reverse complement strand
AGGCCTTCAAATCGAAAGTAATCACCTTGCTCAAAGAATACGGCTGGCACTAGACCAAAAACCGCCGCCGATTCGGATAGGCCCGTACCACCGCCCTGAAATCATCCATGTGACGCAGGGTGTCAAGCTGCAGGCGTCCATCCAACAACCAAAGCCTGCGATTCTGAACACCTTCGTGCCGAACTAGCCGACCAATTCCCTGACGCCAGCGTCGCTGGGCGGCCCTCAGTTCAGCATAAAAACCCATGTCCGTCACTCTCGCAAAATGGGTGGTTCCCCGGTCCAGGCCGAATGGAACGGCAGGGATCACCAAATCAGTCAACAAATTGTCCTGCGTAGGGTCCCGGTCAACAGCCATGGAAAGATCCAGGCCAGTCCAAGCAGGGCCGGACGCAATCCAAATTGGGCGCTCAGACGACGCATAGAGCGCCTTGAACTTGTGCGAAAGATTGCCAATTGGTGTTGAGCGGCGCTGAATCAGCAGCCTGCTGGCCATGCCTGGATAGCAGGTCAACAGCAGTTCTCCCAGCAAATCCGCTTTGTCATAGCTGCTCATCAACACGAGGGTTCCGCCCTTTGCCTGTTGAGCGGCCAGTTGAACAGCACACGATACCGCTGTCATCCACTGACGAAGCTCTTCCTCTGTGGCGGAATTGCCCTTTGGGGGAATGAATTGCGGTTGTTGCGCCACATCGGGTTCAAGTACCTCAGGGGTTGTAAAGAGCCACCTCGGGTGGACGGGTTCCGTGCAAGCTATGCGAGCCCTGGGGATCGCCATCTCATGCTGAAACGCGTCCCGACTGAACCCAGAACCGCCAACGTGCATGAGGGAGCCAGAGAGCAAGACCGCCGTGGGAGTCGTGGCCCAGCGTGCCAGCAGATATTTGCTTACCGAGCGAGGGCCAAAGGTCAGCGTCACATCATCTCGTCGGGTGCTGCTTGAGAGATAGCCACGAGCGCCATCGTCAAGCGTTGACAGGGCATAGGCGGTGCGTGCGATAAACCCCTCTTGCCCAATAACGGTTGGTGCGGGATCTCCGGCAAGTTCTGTTCTTTTACTCGCCTTTCCCTTGGCTTTAAGCGGTTTGGTCAACTCCCGGAGATGGGCAGCAAGATCAGCAATCGGCCTTCGCGCGCTTGCCCATGCCTGGTGCTGTGAGGCATGTGCTGCTGCAGAGACCGGAAGCACCGTATTAGGGGGAATCGGTTTGAGTTCAAGGGCTGCCTGCCTGGCGAGTTGGCAAGCCTTTGATGCAGCGCCGGAGCGGCGAACGGTTGCCCAATCGGCAGACTGCAGTTCACGAACCAGGCGCTTAAACGACACGGTACGTTCTGCGATCGCGGATTGACTGGATTCCAGACCATGCGCCTCGTCGACCAGGACCGCCATGGGCAAGGGCAACAGGCGGGGTGCCTCAGGGCGGTGAAGCATCAAGTTGTCCAGACATACCATGGCCTGGGTCGTGAAGACCACATCCGCTGACATCGCCTTGGCCCGAAGACCGGTGTAGCACCCCTGTTCATCCTCCGGGCAATCGTCGTCTAGTTCGGTGCCCTCCAGATTCAAGTCGCAGAGCGTGGCAATCTGCTGCAAATCCGCCATCAAACCGCACAGACTGGGCTCAAGTGTTGCAAGCTGGGTGGTGGAGGGTGTCAGACCCGGTGGCATGCCTTTGTCCAACCATCGATTCAAGGGTTCTAAATCCGCATCAAGCGCCAGCAGGCCAAAGCGCTCTCGCAATTTTGATGGGCTCACAAACTGAGCACGGCCCAATAGCACTGCTGTCGTAAAGGAGCGAAGTGGGTCTACCACAGGGCGTACGGCCACCCACTCGCGCGCGAGGTGGGAGACGTTTTCAATAGCTGGAGCGCAAACGATCACAGCGCGCGCAGCGCCTTCCACTTCACTTCGCTGTCGGTACTTTGCGATGGCGAGTGCAGCATGTTCCTTCAGAAACGCCGGAAGATGCTTGTCGTTCTCATCAAACGGCGGCAATTGCGGTTGCAGGCCTGCATCGCGCAACTCCAGCAAATGTCCGACCAGATGGGCAATGAGGCGGCCCTTGCCTGTCCCGGTGCCGCACTCAGTCATGGTGATCTTGGCCTGGCGCAAATAGGAGGCTGCCTCCATCAGGCAATTGGCCTGGGATTCACGCAGTCCTTGCAGCCTGGGCTGCACCGAAATTGCCACCGCACTGGGTGAATTCGCCGAGCCGCCTTGGGCGGGAGCTTGTGGCTGCAAGAGTTGAGCAGAAATCAGCCCGCCGATGTACCGAGGCAGATCAATTCCAGCTAATTCAGCGCGCTGATCAAGTTCCGCGAGCACTTTCGCCGGGAGATCAAGCCGAACTGAACGGGTCATTGATGCGTTCGACGGTGAAATCTGGGTGGCCATGGCCAATTGGACCAATTCCAAGGCTTGTCCACCAAGGGTGTCGGAGCCACCGAGGTGAGGGCAGGCCACATCAAGATCGCAAAAGCTTTTCATTTTTGAGAGATTTCAAGAGTTGCAACGGGGAGAACGTCATCCATAGTAGTGACCTGAACCCGCACAGCAACTCACGAAAAGGAAAGAAATGTGGAGAGCTTTTGATTTCGAGCTGACAGCGCAAGCCGAGCACAACTTATTTGGCGAAGCCGGGCGCAGCGAACGGGGGTTTCGTAAGCTCCTGGCCGCTTTGAGCACCCGCCATCACATCGGACTACCGCCAGACTTCTTTGGATACACCGACGAAGGAGTGCCAAACCCCAAGGGTGAGGCCACCATCATCATGGCATACAGCCGGCGTGGGGTGCGCCTGGTCGGGATCGGTACGAGTGCCTGCGCTCTGCTCTATGAAAAGATAGGTGCCATCCATGCGGCCATGATGACCCATGCTAACTGCATTATCCGGTTAACAGAACGAAGCGGCCAGCATGCTGCGGACTTCACACCTGTTGCCCAGCCGTACTACCTGAAATCCTTGATGCTTGGCTCGGCCAAGTCAGGCAGTTTCTGGATTCGAGCGGCTGATGCCGTCAAAGCGGGCTCCAGCTGGCCCGTTGAAGCAGACAGAATGCTGCCCAAAATGATAGGTCAACACCTGCTGCGCCAGATTGTGCTGCTACAAAGGGAAGGCGACAACGCCGAGGGGAACGTGACGGAGTCCTTGGCGCCGGCATTGTGTGACAAAGAAAGCTGGCAAACCGCTGGCCAAGCCTTTGGGCGTCGGCTGGGCATTCGAGTCCATAGCGTTGCAGGCCACACCTTTGCATGGGTCGGCGGAGGCGGTGGACGAGTGGTACTCAAGGAGATTGAGTTCACCATGAAGGCCAAGTTCGACGGTCCGTGGTTTCTGGGCCGGGACAGAATTGAAGGCAACGGCGAGTTGATGCCCGCCACGCGGCAATGGATTCCGGCGAGGGCGGCAGCATGATGTACACCAGCGAGCTCGCAGCTCTTGGACTGGCTCTGGCTCCTCGTGGCACGCCGCACCAAGGGCCAGAGGAACACTGCGCAATGTGTGGCCGGCGCATCGCGCGCGGGATGATCTCAATACTCAAGGACTTACCTAAGTCTTTTACTGACCACCACAGATGTGGGACCAGCGATTACTTGTGTGGCTATTGTGCTGCCACTTCTGAACAGGTCGTGATGCGCAGCCTGCAGCGGGCGGTGATCACGGCGAATGGTATTTACGCACTTGCAAAGGACGACGCGCGCGCCTGGCTCTGGATGACGCCGCCTCCTCCACCGTTTGCCGTGGTCATCAGCAACGCCTCAAGCGGGACCTTCCACCTTCACTGGCGCACGCCGGTCACGCTGAGCGTCGAAGTGATCACCATGAATGTCGACGACGTGATCTACCAGGTGCGCAGGTCCCGTGTGCTTGAAGCATTGACTGCGGCCAAGCTGCTGGGCGAACTTGCGGCGCGCAGCACGGACGCCAAAACCCGTGAGGTGATCAACACGCCCTTCATGAAGGTCTCACGAGACCCCAGCAAAAGTGCATCCAGCGCCCACGGCAGATTGAAACAAGCGGCCTATACCTTGGCGCAAGCCAATCCAGGAGCAAGTATTGCAATCCAGTGCCTGGAAGGCCTGTCACCCGGCGAGCTGATCGCTGTATCGCCATTTCTCAAAAAGAACCCGGTTGTTCCCGTGCAACCAGACCTCATCCATTCCTTGAAAGCAACAACACCATGACAACCAAAACCTTCCTCCTGGCCGTCGACATCGAGCTCACTGCGCCCATGAGCATCCAATCGATTGAGAGCGGAGTCTACGACCCCAAGACCCGCAAGATCCTTCGCTACAACGCACCTGCTGGTTCGGGCATCGGCTGTTCACTCACCCGCACCATGACACTGCCGGGTGTTCGTCCCGTCGACGCAGAGAGCGACAAAGGCAATGGCCCTGTGACAGTGCCTATCATCCCCGCATCGACGGTGGCCGGAAAGTTGCGGCGCGCGGCCGCTGATTTGATCGGGCAGGCGTTTGTGGAGCGGGAGCTGAAAATCACACCGCGTACCTTCAACATGATGATGACAGGAGCGGCCAGCACAGCGCTAGACGTCAACAGTGCTTCGCCCGAAGTCCATATGGCGGCGCGCACTGATCCCTTCATGAGCATGTTTGGTGGCACGATCTTTGCGCTTCCCGCCTCGACCATAATTGGTCAAGGCTGGCCACTTTTGGAGCGGACCAAAGGCAAATTCATGTCACCACCCATTAGCGCTGTGGACAAGTACACCCACCTGGGTGAGATGACAGAAGCTTACGCGATTGTCAAAAAGAACGACGTCATGGACATGCGCTCCCCGCTGCTACCTGGGCTTGTAACACTTGAAGCGCTTTGCGCCCATGCAGCAGAAGAGGGTGCGGAACGCGCGGGTGCGAAAGCCAAGAAAGATGCCGGTGAAGCGGGAAAAAAGACGGATCTGCGCGCGCTCAATGCCATGGAAGTCGTCCTACCGGAGATTAAATTCGGAATTCGGGTGCGCGTGGATTCCCGCAATCCCAGCCATTTAGGCTTATTGGTGTTGGCCTTGCAACGCTATCTTCACAGCGGATGTGTGGGTGGGCGCACCGCCCGAGGTATGGGTACTTTCGTCGCGCCAGACATGGCACGCATCTATTCCATTGACCCGTATACCCAGAGCGTGAGCCATGTGGAGGAACTGTTCCAGGGGCGTGAGTCAAACTACGCCCTATGTCGCACTGAAGTGTTGGACGAGGCGATTAAACATGCCCATCACTATTTGAACGTTGGCGCCAAGCCAGAACTGTTTGAAGCGTTCGCAGAAGGCGACTATGAGTCCATCAAGGGCATGTATCGCCATGGATAAGGCAAGGCACACCGACGCAGGTGTGCCCGTGCGGGTCACCTTTACCTTGAGGATGCCGATGGTGGTGCCTTCTACGGACAAGACTCTTGACGCTTTGCTGTCATGGGCAGCGGTGAGACGTGCGGACCATGAAGGGCATTCAGATCCTTGGTCAATGCAGCACGACATAGGGGTCAAGCGGCATGCCGTCGGGCAGCAGTGGTGCTTTATGGCGGGGAATGTGGCCATCGAGTGGGAGGGTCCCATGGACTACGTGCATTACATCCGCCGGGCACGGCTGGAGGATCACGTGGAAGCCTGGTCGCGAGGTCTCTTGAGTTCACGGCCGCGATTTGATGCACAGCGAGGTCCGACCAAGGCTGGCAGCTTCATGCAACCCATTCGTTGGGTGAAACAAATCCAAGCATTTGCGGTGGTTGAAGACATGGATCGCTTCGAATCCTTGTTGCCGTGGATCACTCACATTGGCAAACTGTGGCACAAAGACTTTGGCGCGGTGGATTCATTTGCGGTCGCGCGCGATGAGGCTGCGACTGCGCGATGGCAGCAACGCAATTTGCCGATCGGCAGTGAGTATGGGAACGCGCATGCGCTGGCATTTGGTGCCTTGGTTTCGCCTTACTGGAAAGCGGAAAATCATCAGAAAGTGCTGGCGTTTGCAGGGTAGAATTTGCGCCGTCAAGTGGCTGAAAATTGCTGGTGCGACAACGACTTGCGTAAGTGCGGTGAGAGTTACCTCTTGTTTGTGGAGGTGCTAGAACGAGGTAACCGTAGACGAACGCTAGCAAATTGTGAGAGTTACCTCTTGTTTGTGGAGGTGCTAGAACTCTGGAACGTGACATCCCTAGACTCGTTCAGTGAGAGTTACCTCTTGTTTGTGGAGGTGCTAGAACTTGGTCATCGCAAAGGAACCGTGAGCCATTGTGAGAGTTACCCCTTGTTTGTGGGGGTGCTGGAACGAGTTGTTTCACGTCACTACTATGAATGATGTGAGAGTTACCTCTTGTTTGTAGAGGTGCTAGAACTTGGAGACAGCGGTGGCCGAGGTGAGTTTTGTGAGAGTTACCTCATGTTTGTGGAGGTGCTAGAACTTTCGTGAGTTACTGTGTGTTATCGAGCATTGAGAGTTACCCCTTGTTTGTGGGGGTGCCGACCGGAATGGCCTTTTCTGCAACCACGATCCGATCGCCGAAAATGCAAGCCAGTTTTTCCGCAAGGTAGTCGATCTCTACGGACTCGATGGGCAAGTTCATCCCAGTGTGCCTGCTGCAGTCGCTGAAATCGATACCATTCTCATGTGCGCGGCGGCATGACTTTACATACGCTGTCATCACACCAGCAAACTCAATAAACGGATGGCAGCCTATGTTCACTGCTGTCCCGTAAAAGCGGCCAATGGCCACATCCATTCGTTGTAGCGCGGTTTCACGTTCGGCGGTTGTCATCATTTGCTTGAGAACTCGCAAGTTAATTCATTTCCAGGCGCAGACTGCGGGCCCATGCGCTCAATCTGTTGCAATACTCGGCATTCGCCTTGGACAGTTTGGCGCGAGAAGCGACCAAAAGCGGTCACAACACCGATGCACAGAGCGGCAAACAGACACAAAGTAGCTGCTTTGCGAAAAATGCTCAAGTCGAGCTCCGAGATTTGTTTGGCATGCCAATATTGACGCGAACGTCCTTAAACAGGCCTGGTGCAACTGCTCGGCATTCTTCGCGGGAAAGCCCGGTGATCGTCACAAGACGGCCATCCGCCGTTTGGATTTGCACTGATGGGGTGTTGGCCAGTTTCGGCAATTCGTCATCGAGCAAGTCACCGACAAAGACCAGCTCACCGTCCAGGCGAAGTCCACATAGATTTGATTTGACCGAGCTTTCATGTGGACGGCCACGAGACATGCGTTCAGCTGTATTCATGACTGGATGTTGCCAGATTTATGACGCTAATAAGCGAATCCGAAAGTGTGAGTGACATGCTTAGTTGTGGCCGAACCACCGATTGTTGCTACTGCAAACAATTTACCTTGATCAGAAGGTGAAGCAAGCTCCGAAAGCGGCGGTTTCGAGGGAACGACTGGTGGGAAACTCAGGACGCCGGAGAGGCCTCAAAAAGCTCAACTGGTGGCACTTGGATCAATTGCCTGGCGTCCTCCGTGGTACCCGTCAACCAGGTCTCCCAGGCCTCCTTAGCAAGCGGAATGACGGTGCGCTTGTCTTGGGCGTCTTCAGGCAGTTTGGGATCTGGCTTGTGCATGCGGGAGAGCAGGGGGTGCCCGTCACAATTGGCGGTCAACATGGTGTAGCTTGAAGTGATTTCACCAGTGCCGTGGTCCACCCAGTCGCTCCACAAACCTGCGAGCATCCAAGGCAGGCCGTCACGCCGACGAAAGCTCCACCAGACATTGGCGCCAGTCTCCCAGCAGGGCTCATCGTAGCTCATCGCGGGAATCAGGCACCGCTGGCCTTTGGCCCAAGCCTGCCGAAACACGGGCTTGGTGGCCACAGTCTCCGACCGGGCATTGTTGGTCATGATCTTGCGATTGATGCGCTCCTTAGCGAAGGGTGGGATCAGCGCCCATTGGCCCACAACACACTCCATCCCAGCCGCGCCAGCGCGAACGAAGGGGCCTGTCCCCCATGGACCAAGGCCAGCCCGGTAGGCAATGGGCGGGACCCGAACGCCCAAAACGTCATGAATCTTTTCATGGGAGGCGGGATGGTAGCGGTTGCACATAGCGTAATTGCAGGTCAATTGTAGTGTGAAGCACTACACGCTACAATGGTTCAAATGATCAAAAGTTTCCGGCACAAAGGATTGGAGCACTTTTTCCGTGAAGGTAGCAAAGCTGGCATCCAACCAGCGCATGCTGGTAAATTGCGACTGCAATTGGCGGCGCTAGATCAATCCGTAAGACCGGAAGATATGTCAGCTCCGGCATGGGCGCTGCACCCGCTCAAAGGCGGATTAAAGGGCCATTGGGCGGTCACCGTGAGTGGTAACTGGCGGATGGTTTTTGCTTTTGAAGGTGCGGACGCCGTGTTGGTGGACTACCTGGACTACCACTGAGGTATTGAAATGACTCGAATGCACAATCCGCCACACCCGGGCGAAGTCCTGCGGGAATATTTGGGTGAGACGACCGTTACCGCCGCCGCCGTAAAGTTAGGCGTTAACCGCGTCACATTGAATCGCATCGTGAATGGAGCCTCCGGCATTTCTGCTGACATGGCTTACCGTTTGGCCTCTGCATTCGGCACCAGCGCTGAATTGTGGGCGGGCATGCAGCTTCAGTTCGACCTGCACCAGGCGGGAAAAGTGAAGCGGCCAAAAATTGAACGCTTGGCGGCCTGACCGATGGCCACACAACAGGAGTTTCTACGTGAAGCCATGCTGAATCTCGGGGGGCTGACCAGGAAGGATTTTGCGGCCCGGCTCGGATGTGCGCAGCGCACACTTGACAAATGGTTGCTGCCGCCCACTTCAAATGATTTTAGGAACATGGACGAAACAGTTTGGGTTTTAGTGCGGGAAATTCTTGCTCATGAGCAGCTGAAAACGAAAGTCGCGAAATTGTCTTGATATATCCCCATTGGGGATGTATTATGCAACCATGCCCACCAAACCCAATTCGTTAAGGACCAGGTACTGGAGCTGGAAGCGGAGATACGTCGCATCGAGCGTGCGCTGACTGTGTGCCACGAGGCGGCCGAGAGTTAACTCAAAGGAGATCCATTGATTTTTTCCACATTTGTCGCCATGGCGGTGGCCCACTATTTCGGCGCGCCAACACTTCCTATTTTGGTAGTTGCGGCGCTCCTTCAAGGCGTACTTGCATTCATTCTCAGCAAAAGACCAGTGGCCATTGGGCTCACAATGATGACAACCATCGCAGCGCTTACTACCTACGTCGTTTTACCCTTGATTGTTAAAAACTTCCAGCAGGAGTTGCCACTACCGCTGAAGCTGTTCGACTACGCTATGGGTGCGGTGGCAGTTCTTGGTTTGATCGCGGCGACGATGATTGGGATAGCTGGTGTACCTGGGCAAAGTGGTGGCACTGCAAAACAATGATGGCAAGTGAAATTGTTAACGAAGTCGGGGAGGCCACTCTTCGGCGTGCATCTATGGCGAGCAGGGCGTCAAAGCGCTTGACGCTGGCGAGAGGATTAAATGAACCAGAAAGCAGGATTCACAACAGGGTCGATCAACAAGGATCTCGACGCGAAATTTGGCAATGATCGCCGCGCACTCGGGTTGTGGACGTCAACCTTCCTTTGGGGTTTTGCTGGCCTGCAGGTTCTGGCGATGTGTATCGCGCTGGTCTCCGCCCTGCCAGCCATGGCTTGGCTATGGGCCCATCTGAGCCTCAACCCGGGAATCATCACGACGCTCTTGCATCAGATCGGTGCATTGTTTAAGTGATCGACGAGAGCAAGATTGGAAGATGGAAGTGCGATGCGAAAAATAATGGCAAGTGAAATTGTTACGGCAGTCGGGGAGGCCACTGTTCGGCATGCATCTATGGCGAGCAGGGCGTCAAAGCGCTTGGCCCTGGCGATATGCGTGCTGCTCGCGGCGGCGGCAGCATGGTATGCATATCAACGCTACACCGTTCACCAAGTCACTTCGATCATCCTTAGTGCGAAGGACATTCCAATCGAATGTCCGCCGGGCATGGGGTCCTACAACAGCACTTACGTAAACGGCCTGGAAGTGAGGTGCGCCTCTTCCAAGTGGAACCGACAGTATGTCAAAGAGGTCGTGGCAGACTTTGAAAGCGATATCCCTTGTTTTGAAATCGTTAAGTCACTGAGCTCCAATCGAGACATAGCGGAAGTAGCTGTGAACGGGCGCGGTGTAAACAGGTACTGGCCACGCAGTAAGCAAAGTGATTTCAACGTCGACTGGGCAACCGATGCCTGCAGGACAAGGGACGTGAAAACATTCCAGGTCGCATTTGTCAATACAGACGATGACGTTTGCGTTGCCTGCAAGATCCCCGCACAACCCTAGGAATATATGAGCGACCTTGATCGACTTGACGAAATAGCCCGCGAAGCATGGAGCGGCAATTACGACCGCGTTGGCGTGTTGTCGTCAGGGGAGCGGCTGTACGTCGCACTTGCTTCGGGTCGGATGCGTGAACTGGCGCCCTCAGACTCAATCCCTTACGCGGTGGACCGCGTGGGGCCAGAATGGATGGCCCACATGCTGAACGTCTGGCGAAGCGATAAGCAACCTCAAGACTGAAAGGATGCCATTTTGTCTCTCGAAACAGTTCCTGCGATCGAGGCGGCCCATGCTGAGGCCATCAAGATCATGAACGACGCGAAGAAGCTGCTTGAGCAAACGGGCCTTGAAGTCTCGTTCATCACTCGTTGCCCAGATGGTGCAAAGTGGCCCGTGTTAATGCTTGAGGTGGGACATTGCTATGGTGACATCGAAGCAGTAAGGAATGGCAAACGATGAAAGAAGACATGCCCACCCCATCTGATACAACAAATGCGAACAAACCAATGAATAGCTGGGTTGTGGCTGTTTGCTTGCTAGTGATCTCGGCGGGCCTATATTCAGTGTGGCGGTTCATCTCGCTTACCCATGGGACTCAACCAGTAAGCAGCGATGGCGTCTATTCGACGGCGTTTGATGCAGTGCGGGACATCCTTGCTGTCGCAGTTGGGGCATTGCTTGGCGGCCCAGTTGGCGCGGCAATAGGTGCCTTGTTTGCAGCGGGGTTTCACTTGACCAAGTTTGTGTTGTTTTAGAAAGAAACCAATGTCGCCGTATCAAGAAGGCCTTCAGTGGATCACTAGCCGCCCTGGAACTGGCAGTGCACGCGGTATCGCAAAGCTCATTCTTTCCCTCTGGAACGAGGACTGCAGCTTTTCGTTTAGGGAGTGCGTGAGCGAGCTGGACAGCAATCTTTCGGGCCTTGCACAGCGGATGACTGCGCAATTTCTCAGCGCTGGTGAGGATCAGGACCTGGCAGAAGTGGGCCATAAGGTTGTTGAGCTTTACCCAAGGCTATGGGAGGTCAGCTTGGCGATGACCCACGCGAGGCGCGAGAAGCAGCAGGAACTGCGGCTGGCCGACGAGGAAGAGTCCAACCGGTTGTACAAAGGAAAAACTCAAGGTAAGAGCTATGACTAACTTGGAAACCATATTGCACGGCGTACTAGAGCCGCGGCATGGCCAGCCCTACACCTCGGACAAAGTGGCGGAGATTCGTGGCATGCAAAGCGCCCAAGTCTTGGAGTGGGCGACCATCCACTTAGACCCGCAGAATCGCGCAGCGTTTTTTGGTGCTGTGGGTGTTGAGACATCTGTAGAAACGTCTGCTGTCTTGCGTCGCGCGTTTGATGCAATGAGGCATCCGAAAGCTTGAAGGAAACCGACATGTTCGAGTGGTTGAACGAATTCAACTGGTGGGCCGGATTCGGCGCATTGTGCGGCATCGCAATAGCGGCGATGTTTATGCACCGAGCAACCAAATGAAGAGGCCTATGGCCGACTGATGGACTTTGAAAAATGGGTATCCGGATTTGAGTGTGTTTCGCCACAGCGCAATTCGGTTTTACAGTGGCACGAAGGAGCATTGAAATGGATGAACAAGTAGCAGTCGAGCGCTTGGTGTGGCAGGTGAAGGAATACGCCACTGGGCGTGCAAAGGACGTTGAGCGTGGGGCTGAAACACCTCGCCTGGCTGCTCTCCTAGTGCAGAAATACGGGCGTGGCGTAGTTGATGCCGTAGCCGAGATTTTCGGCAGTCCAAGAGCCGCTGACCCCATCTCCAAGGTCGTGGACGATGAGACGGCTAAGATTGACCCCTTCTGGCGTGAGCATGACCGGGAGCGGTGGGCTGGTCGTCCGGCTGATGTGGTTGCACACAGCTAAATCCGGACAGCCTGCACCCAGACACAAACATTCAACTTTCTAAAAGGACATACATTGACAGTTCGAAAGCTTGCAGCTCATTCATTCTTACTATTGGCGACGCACGCCCTGTGTACCGTGGCTGTAGCCCAAACCGTCGTGCCTGATGCCGCGCTCAAAGTGGCGAAGGACTACGTCGCACTCATTTACGATGGTCGGCGTGAAGACATTTCAGTTACACCACTCATGGCTGATGGGCTGTTTGCAAAAGTTCAAACCTCAACGGTCACGCACGTCTGCGATATCACCTTGAAGAAGGCCGCGAACGCCAATCCAGATGGCTGGGTAGTGCAGCAGCCAGACTGTAAGTCAGTAAAGCGCTGAGAAGGGCCCAGTGACTGAAGCCAAAGTATCAATTGACGGCAAAGAGCTAACCGGTGCCCAGACCATGGCAATACGGATCGCTCTAGATCATTTCACTTCCGATCTGCGCGAGAAAGGACTTGGACTGGACGAGCATGGTCGCGCGATGACTGCGGCGTACTTGGAGCGGCTGGAGGAAGTCCGAAATATGATGGCAGAGTCGTCCGATACGAAGAAAGGTCACCCGTGAAAAATATCATTTCATTCCCAGTCGATGCTCCAGACTCCTCAGAGCTGCGGCTTGGAGCGGCCGTAGCAGCGGCGGCTAGGAATATCCCGTTCGAGGAGGTGCTGAGTGATCGGCTAAAACGCGGCCTGCCTGTATAAGTCCCAGTGGCAGCGAACAGCATTCAAGCTAAATTGAACACGCACGTGATGGCCGATTTGGACAGACAACAATAATTGGGCTGCGCTGTTGTCGAACCCCAAGACCTTCGGTATGCGACAAGGTGGAATACAGGTTGGCGATGGCTTTAGATAGTTCGGCATAAAACCTGCAAAATATGAGTCATGAATTCGACCCGCGTTTACTCCTACCGTCGCTTCTCCTCTGGGCGCCAAGCCCACGGCCACAGCCTCGAACGACAGACCGCATCGGCCCGAGCGTGGTGTGCACAGCACGGCTACCAACTAGACGAAGAATTCGAGCTTTCCGATATTGCTACGTCTGCGTACACAGGTAAAAACGCCACTGATGGAGCGCTCGCTGCATTTCTGATGGCAGCCAAGGACGGCAAGGTTCCCATAGGCTCAATCTTGCTGGTCGAAAGTTTGGACCGGCTTTCACGGAACCACCTGACGGATGCAATCGCTCTATTGACGTCTATCGTTCGCGCAGGGGTGCGGGTGGTGTCCCTGCTGGATGGAAAAGAGTGGAACCAGGAAAACATTAACGACACCATGAATTTCATGCTGTCCGTACTTCTCTTTGCACGTGCCCATGAAGAGAGTGCAACGAAGGCCAAGCGCGTACGTGCTGCGTTTGCCAAGAAGCGGGATGCAGCTTTGCCTGTTGTTTCGCACGGACACGGCCCAGGCTGGGCTTATCCAAGAGAGGATCGTAAGGGATGGGTACTTGACGAGACAAAGGCGAACTCTGTGCGCAAAGTATTTGAGCATGTTGCCAATGGACTCGGAGGTATTGCCATAGCACGCTTGGCCAATACAGAGGGGTGGGCTCTACCTTGGCGTGACCGGGCCAACACAAACACACGCTGGGAGCACACCCAGGTGAGTCGGCTTGTGCGCGACAGAAGAGTCTTGGGAGAATGGCAGCCAAAGCAGATGGTTGATGGCAGCCTCGTCCCTCTTGGTGAGCCGGTTTTGAATTATTTCCCTAGGGCCGTTTCTGACGCCCTATGGGGACGCGTTCATCTTGCGCTCGACAATAGAAAAGGCATCCCTCGTATTCGTGGAATCAAAGGCGACCTGTTTGCAGGCCTGTTGTACTGTGACTGTGGCGAGAAGATGCAGAGAAAGGCGCCATCTGGGCGTGGTTACGCGAGGTACTACTGCCTTGGACGAACTGCTGGGGTAACAGAGTGCACTCCCATCAGTGAATCGAATGTCATAGACTTCGGCCTCGCGTTCTTGGCAACTCTCGAAGCCGGTCAGTTTCAGCAAACTGATGCACTTCAATCCACGAGGCTTGCGATTGATGAAGCCAGAGCCAAACTGGCCGAATTAAATACGAGGGCCGAACGCTTTCTCAATTTGATCGAGGAAGGCGGTGAAAGTCGGTTGATGGGTGAGCGTGTCCGGGCGATTGAAGCGGAACAGCAAGAACTGCAAGACGTCATCAAACTCCGCAGCGCAGAGTTGGCCGCGACTCCCCACTCGGGCGTCGAGTTTGGAGAGCTGTTCGCCAAAGACGTACACGCAGCAGTGCTGGACAAGGCTGCCGTGAAAGAACGCCACAGGATTTCGACAGCATTGGGTCGTCTTCTCGACAAAATCATTTGGTGCGGAACTGACTTGCCGAAAGCCGAAGAAGCCCGTGAGACAGCTATCAAAGCGGGCAAAGAACCTCCTCCGCCAGTTCGCGTTATTTGGCTAAAAATCTTCACAAAGTCCGGAGCTTGGTTTGCTCAATCCATTCCCGTTGAAGCCATAGCGCGTGCTCCTCGCCGTGATTCGGGCAGCTCCTGACCGACGTCTGAATATCGTCGTATCTCCACCGCCTGCACGCGGCTAGGCACAGCCGTCGTGAGAACTCATGGGGGAACGTTATGCCAAGTTCAGTGAGCTAGCGCGTTCGTGCGTTCGAGTAGCTCGTCAAGTGCTTTACCAGGCTTGATGCCACACGCCTGGCACCACTGTGCGTATAGCAGCACGTCCACGAAATTTTCTCCGCGTTCCAACTTGGAGACATATGACTGGCCTACGCCCAAGGCATCGGCCATTTGTGCCTGGGTAAGACCCGCCTTTTTGCGTAAATCGCGGAGCAACACGCGAACCTCGTTGTAGCTGACATGGTACAGAGAAGACATGCCTTCAATGTTTTAGTCCAATCAGGAATAGTCCTAACACGACTATTTGCGCTACGATCCTGAAAGGCTCTGGCACTGTGCCAGTTGCTACTTCACCAAGAAGGAAATCATGAAAATTATTGCTGCGCTTGCTCTGCCGCTCATCCTCTCTGCTTGCTCGATTTATCAAACCGCAGCATCAGAACCTTCCTATGCGATTCAAAATCCGGAGATATATGCCACTTTTCAGACGCTTGTAGACGATGACGGGATTTCGCTCTCTGTACCATCAACGAGCGACCCGCATCCTTGGGCGAGCGGCACACGCGGTCTTGCGGATTGAATCGCAATTTGGATGCTTGAAATGGCGCATCCCATCAGTGTTCGGATGGATGGCGAGGCTCAGCTCTCGTCATTTTTACAGTGCTTGACACGACTAAAAAGTCAAGCAAGAGTCAAATACTTTGATTACCCCATGCCGTCCAGCCATTTCGGAGGAATCGACTGAAAAGCTCAATCCTGCCCACATTGGGGTACAGCGCTTCAATGCGCTCCTGCACTGCCATTGGCTTGGCACTGTGTTGCGTCACGGGCGCACCAAGTACCGACGATTGCCGCAACTTCTTGCTAGCAATCGTGAGCCCTGTGCCACGCTTTCCCACCAGCAGGTGTTCATGGTGAACCGTGGCGGTACCTCCGCCGCAATTGAGTTTGCCCGCCGTTTTGTGCCAGACCCAGTTTGACGAATATTCAAACCCCCACGCTTGCATAACTCGCAGCCCTTCGGGCAAAAGGGAAGCCGGGCACCATAGGAACAGCATTGCACCGTCTGCCGCTAAGGCTGCTACATCCATGGCGCAGATGGCATCCGTGTTCATGGTGGGATATTTTTCCTGCGGGATCACGCGCGATGGCGCACGGTCATTCGACATCCCGTAGTCCCATGGCGGATCCGCAAGAATGACCGAATACTTGGCGCCTGTTGGCAAGGCCTGATTTTTCTCGCTGATTGCGGCTTGCTTTTTGAGTCGCTGAGTTCTAGATGCGTCACCCAGCCGTTCTCTGACTGCCGCTGCCACACGCAGTGCCTTACGCTCTTCAATTGTGGTTTGGGCAACTAGGCCGGATTGGTTCGTTGTGCTTGTAACGCACGCCTCGTGCAACGACATCGTGCCCTCGCGCACCTGGTCTAGGATGGAAGTTTGTGCCAGAGCGAGCAGCCGACATGCCTTTTGAACAGCGTCGCGGCTAATGGCAAACAAGCGTGCTGCTTCTTCCTGTGTCAGTGCCGGTACGACCTGCTTGGCGGACTTCGTTTGACCACGTTTATGACTCGCCAACTGTGCTGCCAGCAATGCCCGCTGGCCAAGTCCCAGATGGCGTCGGTTAATGTTGCTCGCGAAGGCCGCTGATTTTGCGGCATCGTATGAGCCTGTCAACTGCATCACGCGGGGTGTAATACCAAGAGCCTGGCAAGCTTTTAAGCGGTGGCGACCATCCATAAGACGGCCATTCCATAGCAGCAAGGGGTCTTGCAATCCGTTCCGCGAAATACTGGCTTTGAGCGCTTCGAATTCATCGACCGTCATTGCGGGAAAGGCCTCCGCGCAGGGATCGATCTGCCATGTTGCAGCCACACCCAGAGTGGCATTTTTTGCTGTGTTCTTGCTGCGTTGCAGCAGAGGGCTTGTGCCGCAAACAAGCGGCTGCTGATGAGGCAAACTCCGAGGAGTCAGTGAGAGGGAAGACATGGGTGCGCTCCAAAAACGTTGAAACCCTGGCCGAACCTACGACGAGGGCAGTTTTGAAGCGAGCGAAAAACGAAAGAGTGATCGCCCGCTTAAAGCAGGCGTATCGATGCAGCATTGCACTGCAAATGAGAGGCGGTATGAAGAATAGAGTGCACAAAAGGCATTTCGCAAATGTAACGTTTCACCCCTTCAAAGTCAAGATGTCGGACGGTTGTCAGATGCCTGAATTCAGGCATCTGACAACTTTGCATGAAGGACAGGGAGCTGCGCAACCGTGCTGCTAGACTGACCCGTTAGTTACAGAATTTCAGACGCGTTGGGACCGTTACTTGCGCCGTGACCAGCTCTGGCGAGGGACCAACGCCCGAACCTATCAAGGTCCATAGCAGGCAGGCGCTTATGCTCAAATTAGAAGAAATTACTAAGGACGCACAAATTTCGGGGCTGGTGCCCGAAGAAGTCGTCAAGGTTGTCAACGTCGAAGAAATCGGCCCCAGCGCCCGCCTCGTGGCCTATCGCAATGCCCAAGGCAAGTTGGATGAGCAGACCATCTTCCGACACGATGAACATCGTTTGTCTATGGCAGTGATAGGCAAGGCTTGGGCCTTCGATGCGGCGCCCGCAGCATTTAAGCTGGCTTTGGAGGCCTACCGCATCAGCCTGGCCCACCTGTTCGACCCGCTGATGGCTGTCCACACATCTAATGTGGAGCCTTTGCCACACCAGATTTCTGCCGTCTACGAGACCATGCTCCCGCGTCAGCCACTGCGTTTTGTACTGGCCGACGACCCCGGAGCGGGTAAGACCGTGATGGCAGGCTTATTGATTCGTGAAATGACTCTCCGTGCCGATGCCCGGCGAGTGCTCATCGTCTCGCCTGGTTCCCTGACTGATCAATGGCAGGACGAATTGCGCGATAAGTTCGGGCTGGACTTTGAGCTATTTAGTCGCGAGAAGCAGGAGCAGTGCCACAGTCGCAACTATTTTGCAGAGCAAGACCTCCTGATTGCCCGCCTTGACCAGCTTTCGCGCAACGAGGAATACCAACAACTTCTGGCCGAGACCGAGTGGGATCTCATCGTGGTCGATGAGGCGCACAAAATGTCTGCCAACTACTTCGGCAACAAGGTCAACGAAACGGGGCGATTCAAGCTAGGCAAGTTCCTGGGCGGCCTTACGCGCCACTACCTGCTAATGACGGCCACGCCTCACAACGGCAAGGAAGAGGATTTCCAGCTCTTCATGTCTCTGCTCGATGGCGACCGCTTCTATGGCAAGTTCCGTGAGGGTGCCCATAAGGTAGACATCACCGACATGATGCGCCGTATGGTCAAGGAAGAGTTGTTGCGTTTTGACGGCAAGCCTTTGTTTCCTGAACGTTGCGCGTACACGGTCAACTACACACTCTCCGATGCCGAGGTCCTGCTATATGACCAGGTCACCGACTACGTGCGCAACGAGATGGACCGCGCGGACCGGCTGGACGGTAAGCGAAAGGGTACTGTGGGCTTTGCCCTGACCCAATTGCAGCGTCGCCTGGCATCCAGCCCACAGGCTATCTACACATCGCTGTCGCGCCGTCGCAAAAAGCTCGAAGCACGTCTTGATGAGCTGCGACTCAAAGCCCGCGCTGACGTGCTGCGCGAGAACCTGGGTGAATACGTTGTTAAGCGACAGCTAGACTTGCCTGATGACCTTGATGATGCTGCTGATGAACTGAGCGCCGAGGAATACGAAGCCGTGGCCGACCAGGTGGTGGATCAGGCCACTGCTGCTGAGACCATCCCCGAGCTGCAAGCCGAAATTCTGATCCTGCGGGAGCTAGAAAAAGCAGCTGCGTCAGTCGTACAGTCGCGCAGCGACCGCAAGTGGGAAGAGTTCTCGCGCCTGCTGCAAGATGAGCCAGAAATGCGCACTGCCGATGGCCGTCGCCGCAAGATCATTGTTTTTACCGAGCATCGCGACACTCTGAGCTACTTGCTGCTGCGCATCCGCGACACGCTGGGCAGCGAGCAAGCCGTCGTCACTATCCACGGGGGCGTCAACCGAGACGACCGGCGCAAGGTTCAAGAAGCGTTCCGCAATGATCCCGATGTGCTGGTGCTGCTGGCCACCGATGCAGCGGGAGAAGGCGTCAATCTGCAAAATGCCAACCTCATGGTCAATTACGACCTGCCATGGAACCCCAACCGCATGGAGCAGCGCTTTGGCCGCATTCACCGAATCGGCCAGCGCGAGGTGTGTCATCTGTGGAATCTGGTGGCCGACCAGACCCGTGAAGGTGAAGTGTTCAAGTGCTTGCTTGAAAAACTGGCCGTCGAACGCGAGGCCCTGGGCGGACGGGTGTTCAACGTTCTGGGCGAGGCCTTCGACAACATCTCGCTCAAAGACTTGCTAATTGACGCTATTCGCTACGGCGAACAGCCAGAAACCCGCGCTCGCATGGAGCAGGTCATTGGTCAGGCGCTGGATACACAGCACCTGAAAGACCTGATGGCTCGCAACGCCTTGGTCGAAAATCACATGAGCCTGGACGACCTCTATGCCATTCGCGAAGAAATGGACAAGGCCGAGGCCCGCAAGCTCCAACCCCATTTCATTAGCGCATTTTTCCGCGAAGCATTCCAGGTCGTTGGCGGCGAACTGCGTGACCGCGAGGCGGGCCGCTTTGAAGTGCGCCACGTTCCAGCCGATGTGATGGAGCGCGACCGCGTTATTGGCCACACCCGCACCCCCGTGCTGAAAAAGTACGAACGCATCTGCTTTAACCGTGAGCATCGCACCATTTACGGTAAACCCACCGCAGACCTCGTTCATCCCGGTCACCCGCTGATGGCAGCAGTCACAGACTTGGTGTTGTCCAGTCATCGCAGCCTACTCAAACGTGGTGCGGTCTTGCTGGACCCTAACGACGATGGCACAGAGCCCCGCGTTCTATTTATGCTGGACCACATCGTGCGGGAGACCACAGCAAGCCATGGAGCCGTCCCCCGAGACGTATCTCGCCGCTTGCAATTCGTGGAGATGACCGCAGACGGCAATGCTATCCCTGCGCCGTTCGCACGGCACCTCGATTTGGTGCCACTTTCCAAGGCGCAGACAGACCAGGTAGCGGATGTCTTAGAGGCAGATTGGGTCACGAAACAAATCGAGACCCGTGCACTGACTTATGCTGTCGAGCATCTGGTGCCAGAGCATGCCCAAGAGATTGCCAGCCGTCGCGAGCGTCAAGCCGACAAACAACTCGCTGCCGTGCGTGAGCGGCTGGTAAAAGAAATCCAATATTGGTCAGACCGTGCTATCAAGCTGGACATTGACGTGCGCGCAGGCAAACAGCCGCGCCTGCAACCCGAAAATGCCCGCCGTCGCGCTGAGGAGCTGAGCGCACGCCTCAAACAGCGTACAGCCGAGTTACAAGCTATGCGGCATGTGGCATCGGGTACCCCTAACGTCATTGGTGGCGCACTCATCATTCCAGCCGGACTGTTGGCCCAGCGCAGTGGCGTGCCTCATTTCACAGCTGATGCAGCAGCACGAGCCCGCGTCGAGCGCATAGCCATGCAGGCCGTCTTTGACGCAGAGCACGCGCTAGGCCACCGTACCAAAGACGTGTCCGCCGAAAAGTGCGGCTGGGACATCACCGCTTACATCGACCAACCCCATGGGTTAGCTTTGGAGCGTCACATTGAGGTTAAAGGCCGTGCCAAGGGGCAAGACTTCATTACTGTCACCAGCAACGAGATCCGCTACGGCTTGAACCAGAAAGACAAGTTCGTACTGGCTGTGGTTTTAGTCGATGGTGATCAAGCCGAGTCAGTGAATTACGTCCCCATGCCCTTTACCAAAGAACCAGACTGGGCGGACATCAGTAAGGACATGAACTTGGGGTTGCTGCTGGGCCGAGCCTTGTCGCCCAAAGTGTTCCATGAGGAGCCGAAATAACACTCAGAAAGAGAGATGCCCCAGAGCATGCGCTATTGGGGCACCGAACCGGATATTCGATCTCCTGTGGGATTAGTGTGCGAGATAATGTGTTTTTAATGGGCCAAAGGCAATCCAGGGGCCGCAAATTTGCTTGAAATGAGAGCTGCACCATGAGATTGAAGACAGTCACATTTAAATACTTCCGTTGCTTTGAATCACTGACGCTGGACCTGCACCCCCAACTCACTGTCATAGTAGGCAATAACGGGGCAGGCAAGACGGCGCTGTTGGATGGCATCGCAACCGCACTAACTCCTGTGCTGACCCACCTTTCTTCGGCCAACCAGCGCCTGAGTGGGCGTGGCTTCAAAGACGCCGATTTCCGAATTGAAGGTCACTCAGGGCGAGGCGGAAAAACCCAATGGGCCAAAGCTGATTTCGCTCAGGTCATGGTTGAAACTTATGACGAACTGCGCTGGGACTACTGGAAGCCGTCTGGCAACACAAAGGGGGCGGAGCCGCCAGAGAAATGGGGCCAAACCCAATTGAAGGATCGGCTGGGCGATATCTATGCCAGCTATAAGACGACGTCCCCACTTCTGACCCCCACCTTTGCCTACTATGGTGCTAGCCGAGGAAGCATCAAAGTGCCAGAGCGTTTGCGCGAAGCCAAGCTGAACTACGAACACCCTACCGCGGCGCTCTACGACTGCCTGGATCCCGCCAGCGACTTTCGCGAAATGCTCGAATGGTTTGACCTTGAAGAGTCCTCGGAGCTGCGCGAAAACAAGGGAGTGGTAAACGACGACTTTTTACCACTCAGTTCGTTAGAAGCAGTACGTGCCGCGGTATTAGGGCTTCTGGGGCAGTATCGCGACCCACACTTCAACAGCAAGCACAAATTCATGTTGACTCGCGAGAGCGACGGTGCGCCCATGCTGGTGGAACAACTCAGCCAGGGCTATCAAAGCATGTTGGCTTTGGCCATGGACTTCGCGCGACGGCTAGCGATTGCAAACCCACACTTGGAATATGACGGTGAAGACTATGCTACTCAGGTTATTAACCAAGCCATAGTGCAATTAGCCGCGCTTGGCGTGGACTCAACTGATCCGTTCCAGCAGTCCTTGCGCATGAGTGCGCCAGCCATCATGCTGGTGGACGAAATTGACCTGCACCTTCACCCTACATGGCAACAGCGTGTGCTGGGCGATTTGATGCGCACTTTTCCGTTAACGCAGTTCATCGTCACCACGCACAGCCCACAGGTGCTAACCACCGTGCCGCGTGAAAACATCCGGCTTCTCGATCAGGACGAAAACGGGCTCATGCGTGTGCGCATGCCGGATTTCAGCCCTCTGGCTCATGAATCGGGTGATGCTTTGGCCAAAATCATGGGCACGCATCGTGAGCCGCCGTTGGAGCTGCAAGACGAAATCCGGCAGTACGAACAGCTCGTGCGCGCGGGGCAAGAGCACACCGAAGCCGCGACAACCTTGCGCGCCTTGCTGGATCAGGCGGGTTACCAGTTCCACGAAAGCGACCTCACCACCTGGCGTTTTCTGGCAACACGCAAAGCGGGCGGGGTGAATTGACTATGGTGGAGCTGCAACACCGCGCATTGCCCACCCCTGCGCTTATCGCATTCATCGCTGCCAACCCAGGCGCTGCCGTGGCCGATTTCGACAGTAAGGCATTCGTACCAGTCAAGCGCGCAGTCAAAGCCGATCTGAATCAGGATCAGGACGGCCTGTGCGTCTATTGCGAAAGCACCTTGACACCAACAAGCGGGCAGGTTGAGCACATCAAGCCCAAGGCGGGGGGCAATGGCCACCCGCACCTGTGCTTCACCTACACTAACTACGCCCATAGTTGCATCAACCCCAAGACCTGCGGCCAAAGAAAGGCCAACGGCATGCTCCCCATTGAGCCAGGCCCTGGCTGCAATACGCACTGGACACTGTCCACAGATGGCACCATCGAGCCCATCGTCGGCCTGTCCAAAAAACAGGCGCATCCCGTGCGTCAAACACGCGACATGCTTGGCCTGAATGCCGACTCCAACCTCGTCGATGAACGCCAACGCTGGCTGCGCAATGCCCTGCTTGTGTTGCAGCAGGCGCCCAGCGATATCCATACCTTTTTGCAATCAGCACCGTACCGCCACATACTGGCCACGGTGGTGTAAGCCCGACCAGCGCTTTCATGTCCATTCGTTCCCCCAAAAAACTCATTGAAGTCGCCCTCCCTCTGGACGACATCAACACAGCCTCAGCCCGCGAAAAGTCCATCCGCCACGGCCACCCAAGTACCTTGCATCTGTGGTGGGCGCGACGTCCGCTGGCCGCAGCACGTGCCGTCATCTTTGCGCAGATGGTCAACGACCCCGGTGGTGAACGTGGCTACTACGCGGGCAAAACCAAAGCCCAGGCCGACGCTGAGCGCGAAGAACTGTTCCAGATCATGCGTGACCTGGTGTTGTGGGAGAACACCAACAACGAAGAAGTGCTGGGCCGTGCCCGTGCTGCCATTGCCAAGAGCTGGCGCGAAACCTGTGCGCTCAACCCTGGCAAGCCCGGCTTTGACCCCGAAGTGCTGCCCGCCTTCCATGACCCCTTTGCTGGTGGCGGTGCACTGCCGCTAGAAGCGCAGCGCCTGGGGCTGGAAAGCCACGCGTCAGACCTGAACCCCGTGGCCGTGACCATCAATAAGGCCATGATCGAGATACCGCCCAAGTTCGCGGGTCGCGCCCCGGTGGGGCCTGAGATTGAGGCCGAGCGTGGCACCAAGAAGGGCACACGCAACGCCTTCGAGGATTGGAGCGGTGCCCGCGGCTTGGCCGAAGATGTGCGCCGCTATGGCGCATGGATGCGCGAGCAGGCCCAACAACGTATTGGCCACCTGTATCCGACGATTCGCGTAACTCCTGAATTGATAGCTGCCAACGCTTATGAAAAAAGCGCTGATGGCCAAAAAGACTTTAAAAACAGCGGCCTGGCCAGTTTGCAGCCGGGGCAGGAGCTGACCGTGATCGCCTGGCTATGGGCGCGCACTGTGAAAAGCCCCACTCCCGCGTTCAGCCATGTGGATGTGCCGCTGGCAAGTACCTTTATTTTGAGCAGTAAGGCGAGCAAAGAGGCCTATGTGCTTCCCGTCATCGAGGGCGATAGCTACCGTTTTGAGGTGCGCACGGGCACGCCACCTGCGGAGGCCAAAGTCGGCACTACGGCAGGCAAGCGCGCCGCGTTCACCTGCCTGATGTCGGGTGTGCCAATTGACTACAAGTACATCCGGGCCGAGGGCGTGGCGGGACGCATAGGTCAACGGTTGATGGCTATCGTGGCGGAAGGCCAGCGAGGGCGCATTTACTTGGCTCCCTCGGCTGACCAAATCGCTATTGCAGAAAGTGCCAAGCCCGTCTGGTCGCCTGAAATGGACCTACCCAACAATCCCCGCGATTTCAAAACACCGAACTACGGCCTAACCAAGTTTGGCGACCTGTTCACCCCCCGCCAACTGGTGGCACTCACGACGTTTTCTGACCTTGTGCCCGAAGTCATCGCCAATATTCGCGCCGACGCATTGGCCGCGGGCATGGCTGAAGATGGGCAAGGGTTAGTCGCTGGCGGCAATGGGGCTACGGCGTATGCGGAGGCGGTAGGGGTGTATCTAGGGTTTGCAATCGACAGACTTGCAATGACCGGAAATAGCTTAGTAAGGTGGAACGGTGTTGGCGAAAAGGCCCAGCACTGTTTTGGGAGGCAGGCGCTTCCAATGCTGTGGGACTTCGCAGAACCGAACTTCCTCGCCGATGCTACGGGAAGTCTCAGTGCAGCAATTTTTTACAGTCATGATCCAATTGGCTGGTTGCCTGCCAATGACCCAGGCTATGTGTTGCAGTCGGACGCGCAAACGCAAAAATTAAGCGCCCACAAGGTTATATCAACCGACCCGCCGTATTACGACAACATCGGCTACGCCGACCTATCGGACTTCTTTTATGTCTGGCTGCGTCGTAGCCTGCGCCCTATCTTCCCGAATCTTTACGCCACATTGGCCGTACCAAAGGCCGAGGAACTGATTGCCACACCGTATCGCCACGGCAGTAAGCAGGCTGCCGAAGTTTTTTTTCTGGACGGCATGACGGCGGCTATGCAAAACTTGGCTAGGCAGGCGCACCCGGCCTTCCCGGTCACGATCTACTACGCCTTCAAGCAAAGCGACACCAAGAACGACGGCAGCAGTACCCACAGTACAGGTTGGGAAACGTTTTTGGAAGCTGTGTTACGTGCTGGGTTCGCATTAACTGGTACTTGGCCAATTCGCACTGAAATGAAAACGCGACAGATCGCGGGTGGTACTAACGCCCTGGCCTCCAGCATCGTGCTGGTCTGCCGCCCACGCGATGCCAGCGCCGAAACCATCAGCCGCCGCGAGTTCCAGCGCCAGTTGCGCGAGCACCTGCCCGAGGCGCTGGAAACGATGATTGGAGGCACCAGTGGCCAAAGCCCGATTGCTCCCGTGGACTTGGCGCAGGCGGCTATCGGCCCTGGTATGGCTATTTACAGCCAGTACGCGGGCGTGCTGAACCAAGACGGCACCCCCATGCGCGTGCACGACGCGCTGGTACTCATCAACCGCGAAATCACCGAGTACCTGACGCCCGACGCGGGCAGCTTTGACGCCGACACGCTATTTTGCAACAGCTGGTTCGAGCAATACGGCTGGGCCGATGGGCCGTTTGGCGAGGCCGACGTGCTGGCCCGTGGCAAGGGCACCAGCGTGCAGGGTGTGGCGCAGGCAGGCATTGCCGACAGCGGTGCAGGCAAGGTGCGCCTGCTGCGCTGGGCCGACTATCAGGCAGGCTGGGACCCCAAGCTGGATGCCCGCAACCCCGTGTGGGAGGCCACGCACCACCTGATTCGCGCCCTCAACACCCAAGGGGAGGCCGCAGCCGGTGCCCTGCTGGCCGCCATGCCCGACAAGGCCGAGCCTATTCGCCAACTGGCCTACCACTTGTACACCCTGTGTGAGCGCAAGAAGTGGGCTGAGGACGCACGGGCCTACAACGAACTCATCACCGCCTGGCACGCCGTGCTGGAAGCGTCCCGCGAACAGGGGCCGCGTGGGGAGCAGTTGGGGTTTGATGCGTGATGACGGAAGAACAAACCACACCGCCTCGACAGGCAGCGCAGTTTTTGCCGGTGGTGGATAGGACATCGCTCATTGCCCCCAACTACTACAAGGTGGTTTTCTTCCGTGACGACGATCGGACGGCCCATGTACCCCTGCACAAATGGCTTTGGTACGGTTGTCTGGAAGTGTTTTTTGGCGAAGAACTTTTGGAGAGCTTGGTCACAACGGCTTCGCTCAGTGGATCACCTGACGCAGAGGACCCAAAAGGAGAGTTTGGCTGGCCGCTACAACTGGGATTGCATGTTCCCGCAGGCATTTTCTCGAACCTGTTTCGCAGACACCTTGTTGAACTCTTGTACTACAAGTTCTACTGTCAGTATCTGCTGATCCAGCCTGTTGCAGATGTCTACGCAGATGATAGTAGAGCGCATTGGGACGTTACGCGCGTGCGATTCAGACTGCGCAAATCCCTCCTGTACCAATTGATTGCGTTCCGGCGCGTGTACTTGGCTGAGGCGTTGGTGCTCAATGTGGCGATAGATGCTGTGGTGTTTGCGGCTAGCCAATGTCTTACAACAGCGTTGGTTGCTGCTGCTGTTGTCGAGGGTATGCGACGTCTCATGAAGCTCTGATACTCGAACGTGATCTCAACAAGAACGAAACCAGTTGGACTATGACCATCAAGCCCTGGCGCGAAGTCGCCCACCCCCACAAGGACGTGCTGGAAGGCACCTTCAAGCAAAGCGAATTCGCGGCTGACATCTCGCAGGTGCATGCAGGTACGGCGGAGCCTGAGTACCAGGACGCCGAGAAGTTCTTTGCCCGCACCTTCATCACCGAGGGCATGCGCCTGCTGTTGCAAAGCGTGGCAGAGCGTTTGTCTGGGCGGGGCGGTGACCCTGTCATACAGCTGCAAACGGCCTTTGGTGGAGGCAAGACGCACACGCTGCTGGCGGTGTACCACCTGGCCAGCCGCAAATGCCCGACCGAGAAGCTGGCAGGCATCCCGCCCATTCTGGATGCCGCCGGCGTGACCTCTTTGCCGCAGGCGCGGGTAGCGGTGATTGATGGCATCAAGTTCTCGCCCAGCCTGCCGCGCTCGCATGCTGGCACCTCGGTGAACACGCTGTGGGGCGATTTGGCGGTGCAGTTGCTGGGGGCCGAGGGCTATGCGCTGCTGGCCGATGCCGATCAGGCGGGTACATCCCCAGGCAAAGACGTGCTGACGACGCTGCTGCAACGCGCCGCGCCGTGCGTGGTGCTGCTGGACGAGCTGGTGGCCTATGTGCGCCAGTTGGAACCGGGCAAGAGCTACCCCGGCGGCACGTTTGACAGCAACATCACCTTCATTCAGGCGCTGACCGAGGCGATGAAGAGCGTGCCCAACGCCATCTTGCTGGCGTCGCTTCCGCAGTCAGAAACCGAGGCGGCAGGCACGCAGGGGCAGCGCGCGCTGGATGTGCTGGAAAAATACTTTGGCCGCGTCGAATCGGTCTGGAAGCCGGTGGCGGCGGAAGAGGCCTTCGAGATTGTGCGCAGGCGGTTGTTTGACACCGTGGGCGACCCAGCGCAGGTGAACGCCACGGCACGGGCTTTTGGCGAGCTGTACCGTCAGAACCCGACCAAGTTCCCCAGCGAGACGCAGGAGGCGCGCTACGAGGAGCGCATTGCGCACGCTTACCCGATTCACCCGGAGGTGTTTGACCGGCTGTATGAGGACTGGTCCACGCTGGACAAGTTTCAGCGCACGCGCGGCGTTTTGCAGTACATGGCCATCGTCATCCATAGGCTGTGGGACAGCCGTGACAAAGACCCGCTCATCATGCCGGGCTCGTTGCCGCTGGACGATGCGCTGGTGCGCAACAAGAGCATCCACTACCTGCCCAATGGCTGGGAGCCGGTGATTGAGCGCGAAATGGATGGCCCGCGCTCAGCGGCGGCAGACATTGACGGGCACGACACCCGGTTTGGCAGCTTGCAAGCCGCGCGGCGCGTTGCGCGCACCATCTTCTTGGGCAGTGCTCCGTCGAACGCTGCGCAGGCGGTGCGCGGCATTCGGGTGGAAGGCATCTTGCTGGGTGCTGTGCAACCAGGTCAGGCCGTGGGCACGTATGAGGACGTCATCAAACGCCTGCGCGACCGGCTGCATTACCTGTACGGCGAAAAGGACAGCTACTGGTTTGACACGCGCCCCAACCTGCGCCGCGAAATGGAAAGCCGCAAGGCCAACCTGAAAGACGCTGACGACGTGATGCCGCTGCTGCGCGACCGCGTGGGCAGGGTGTTTACTAAGGGCAACCACTTTGCGGGCATCCACGTTTTCACGCCGTCAGCCGACGTGCCCGATGACTTTGGCTTGGGGCCGCGCCTGGTGGTGTTGCCGCCCAATGCGGGTTACCGCAAGCAAGATGAATCGTTGGCCTTGTTGGCTGCCACCGAGGTGCTGGAAAAGCGGGGCGATGCGCCACGGCTGAAACGCAACCGCCTGATTTTCCTGGCGCCCGATGGTGATGCCGTGCAGCGCCTGCGCGATGCCGTGCGAACCTATCTGGCATGGAAGTCCATCGTGGAAGACGTGCAAAACCGCCGTATCGACCTGGGCACCTACCAGGCCGATCAGGCCAAGCGCGCCATGGACGGTGCTGAGGATGGCGTCAAACAGATGGTGCGCGAGACCTATCGCTGGCTGATGGTGCCCACCGAAGAGATGGTGAGGGGCAAGCTGGCATTGCGCTGGGAGGCCGTGGCCTTGTCGGCGTCTGCACCGAGCGTGGTCGATGCGATTGAAAGCAAGCTCAAAGAAGAAGAATGGCTGGTGAGTGCGTGGTCGCCCGTCCACCTGAACCGGGTGTTGAACCAGTGGTACTTCAAAGAGGGCGTCACCGAGGTCTCGGCTTTGAAAGTGTGGCAAGACAGTTGCCAGTACCTGTACCTGCCGCGCCTGCTGAACTCTGATGTGTTTGTGCAGGCAGTGACGGCAGGCTGCGCCAGTCGTGACGGGTTTGGCTATGCGGCTGGTAAGGATGGCGATCGTTGGCTGGGATTTGCCTTTGGCCACTCGGCACTGGTGACCATGGACAGCGACAGCCTGCTGATCAGCCACGGCACGGCCATGCAACACCAGCAATGCGTGGATGAGGAGCAGCGCGAACGCGCTGCTGCCATTCAGGCGAGTGCCGCAGCGGGCGGAAATGCGCCGCTGGCGGGTGCGGATGTCGCGCCACGAGGGGCCGTTGGGCAGGGATTGGCACATTCCCGGCAGGACGCCACTGCCTCAACCCCGGCCGTGGCATTGCCCAACCGCTTTTTTGGCACGGTGGAGGTGGATGCCACGACGGCCACAATGGATTTTTCGACCATCGTCAACGAGGTGATCCAGCACTTCGCGGCCCAGTCGGGTGTGGACGTGACCGTAACGGTTGAGATTGAAGCACGCACCAAGCAAGGATTTGAAGCCGGATTGCAGCGCGCGGTGAAGGAGAACTGTGGCGTGTTGAAATTCCGTTCGGCCAACTTCGAGCAGGAGTAACCCACAAGGATGAACCGGTTGGCAGATGCTTGCTGACCGGTGGTGGGATCACTTGCTAAAACGCCCACCCGCTTGCTACTTTGGTTTCACAACCAAGGAGTAAGCATGAAGAAATCAAAGCCGAGCAATCGCACATCCCCCCAGCAGCGCCTGCTGCGCACCACTGACCGTTATGCAGTGGACTACATGGACCACGCACCGATGTGGCCCGCCATCATTTTTGCCAAGGGGCTGTTCCGCACGATGCAAAACGGGGCGCCGCCAGTGGGGCTGGATGTGCGCTATGAAGCGAAGGTTCAGCAGAAAGCGGTGGCGTACACCTTCGACGGTCCTGTGGCACTCAACATCGTGGACCAGTCTGTGTATTTTCATCTTTGCCAGTTGCTGGCGGCGGGTAAGGGTGGAGTTCTGACCTCCGCGCATCCTGCGTTCGGGAGGTGCGAAGAAGCGATGGCGATCAAGGGCCTGGGTGAGAACCAGCCGCTGGGGGTGGTATCGGTCAAGCTATCAGATTTGGCGTGTGGGATTGGGCTGACGCGCACGGGGACCAATGCGCAAAGCGTGCTCCATTCGTTGAATCGACTGGCGCAGGTCACGATGCACCGTCAAATGGGGGAACGCGGGGGCGATGGCAACAAAGGCAGAAGCCGGTTTCTGGCCTTCCGGTGCGCTGATGATGGCGTGAGCATCACGCTCCCGGCGGAGGTATCGTTTTTTTCGTGTCAGCACAAGGGCGTGGCTTGGGTCAATATGCGGGAGCAGCGCTCCTTGCCGAGTAAACCTGCCAAACGGCTGCATGCGTGGCTCACGGCATGGGCATCACCCGTTGAGCGCAAGACCATCGGCTTGGATAAATTGCTCGTTCACGTCTGGGGCGATTTGCCGCCCGGCCCAGACGTTCGCAAGGACAGGATGCGCACGCTGCGTAAAGCCATCAAGGAAGTGGGCGAATTGAAGGGCTGGTCATGTGAACTCTCGGCCGAGGGCATGCAGCTGCTGGTGCGCAAGCCGCTATTTGCAGGCACGGCAGCACAACCGGAATCGCCTGCTGCAACACCCGCCGTTCTCGCTGTAAATCCCACCTCATCAGCTACAACCCCCACCAGACCCGCTAAAACGCCCACTGCCGATCCGCTGAAACCGTTGTCCATCGTGGATTGTGACGATTTGGAGTTCGGCCTATAAGACCAACCAGGAAATCAATAAGATTTTCCATGGTCTTGTGGGCGAAGCCCCGCCGCTCTGACAAGCGCCGAAGCATCGCCCTTGGAGGGATCGCATCATTTCGTCGGTTTAAACGTTACGAGCCAAGGGTAGTGAGTGATATCAAACCGACATCAGGCTGCTGCCTGAATTCAGGCATCTCTCAGGTAGGGCTGGCTTGACTTTTTACCGGTGAAATGTTACATTGAAGGCATGTTTTTCCAGTCTCTCATCCGCGCCGACTTCACTGTCTTCGGCGCATGCACCAAGCGAATAGCCGCCGGTTTCTGACCGGCGTTTTGGTGCATTGATGAGATCAGCCCCGTTGTTCTGACGGGCTGTGATTCCACATTTTTCCATAAACCGGTCATACGGTGCGGTCTGGCTGCGCCGTACTGGGATCGCAATTGCCAACCCTAACCTATGGCTCTTGCTGGGCGGTTGCGCATCCCACTCTTGATAACAAATCAGCGAGTGCCGGAACCATATGGAACATCATGACTTTTTCTATCCACGCCTCAACCGTGAACCAGGAGGTGAACACTGACGACAGTTTTGCGTTGAGCATCCTGGGCAAAGAAATCCCGTTGGACGTCGAGTACTTCGACAATACCGATGCGATGGAAGAGCACAGCGTCAACCCCGATGAATGCGAGTTCGCCATTCGCGTCACGACTTTCATCGAAAGCAGCGTGAAGGGGGGCGATTGCGGGGTGTGGATCGACCCCTCTGCGTATCATTCGCATGACGCTTTCATGGAGGCTTGCGGAGCGGTACATGGCGCGGAAGAGGAGCCACAGTTCAGGTTTGTGGCCTGTAAGGGCGTTCCGCAACACTTCGTGACGCTGCTCAGCGTGGACTGCGAGCTATGGCACCACATGGCCGTTTGGGAGGATCTTGATGAAGCTCTGCGCGCCATCTTGCCCCTGTACTGGGAATACAACAGCAGTGCCGACTCTATTGAAACGATTCGTGATGCCTATCTTGGCAGTTTCGAGCGGGTGAGCGCGTTGGGTTGGCACCTTCTCGAAGAATCTGGACAGTTGGACCAAGTTCCGGAAAACTTGCGACGGTATCTTGACTGCGAGTCCTATGCCAACGACGTTAGGCTGGACGGTGGTTTATGGTGGTTTCGACACGGGTCAGATTTGCATGTGTTCTGGACTCGATAACGGGGCTGATTCAACGCCGAACACGGTCGAGAGCCAGTTGACCTTCGTCGCGCAATTCGTCAAGGTTTGGCATCGAGGGACTTCCATCGCTTGGTCGATTCAATGCCGATGACAGCCATAGCAATGCCCCAAGAATGAGCGCCCGATCGTACTGCGCCGATTGGGCGTCCAAGCCACGACGTACCGGCATTGAAACGTTGTCTTTTGATTGCTGATTCTCTTGGTCCATAGGAATCGCCAGCCCAGCCTTTTTGACCAAGGCCCCCAATACGATTTTTTCGTGCGCATCAATGCGCCGCGCCATGCGTTCGATGCGGGCTTGGCCCACTCGCTCTAAATGTTCCGCACGTGCCTGCAACTGCTGAGCCTTCTGCCGCAGTGCAGCTTCGCGTATCCGCAGCCTGGCAAGTGAGTTGCCCTCGACGGGCTGAGTGGATGATTTTTCGTCGTGAACGGTCATGACTTCCTCTTTGTGCTTTCTTGACCCCGCTTTTGATTGCAAGGGTGCTTTAAATCTGGCACCTTGGGTTGGAGACAGTCAAGCAATACCAGGGAGGCAAGCCCCCCAAGCGCACCTATACAACCGGAACCGGTTGTGTGCGCCTGGCGGGGCCTGCAATAGCCGGGCACACCCCATGGGGGAGTGCCATCGCCATCACCTCCCCCTCATTGCCCGATGTCGGCAAGAGGGGTAAGACATGGCGATTTTTCATTTTTCAGCGCAGGTGATTTCCCGCGCCAACGGCGGCAACGCGGTGGCCGCTGCTGCCTACCGTGCGGGTCTGCGCTTCACCTGTGCGCGCACCGGGCTTGTGTTCAATCACACGCGCAAAACAGAAGTGGCCTACCGCGCCATTCTGGCACCGCAAGATGCCGCCGCCTGGGTGTTCGACCGCCTGGCCTTGTGGAACAAGGCAGAGGCCATCGAGTCGCGCAAGAACAGCCAGTTGGCCCGCGAGGTGGAAATCGCTCTGCCTATCGAATTGACCCATGCGCAGCATGTGGCGCTCCTGCACGGGTACGTGCAAGAGCAGTTCGTGAGCCAGGGCATGGTGGCGGACATTGCGTTGCACGCAAAGGCCGGCAATCCCCATGCCCACATCCTGTTGACGCTGCGCGATGTGCAGGCCGAAGGCTTTGGCGCTAAGCGCCGCGATTGGAACAACCCGGCCTTGGTGCAGCAGTGGCGCGAAGCCTGGGCCAAGTCTTGCAATGCGGCGTTGGAGCAGGCGGGCCACGCCGAACGCATCGACCACCGCAGCCACAAGGCACGCGGCATGGACCTTCCGGCCACCGTCCACCAAGGACGCAGAACCCCCGCCAACGCCGACCGTTGGGATGCCCGCGCCGAGTTCAACGCCTGGGTACAGACCCAAGTGGAATTGGCGAAGGTGCGTGCACAGGTTGAGCGCGTGCAGTCGCAGATTGTGGACGTGACCAGCACGCTGGCCCAGGCCCTGGCAGAGCGCAATGCGCAATCCGCTGCCCGTGAATCCGGCTGTCCCACGGTATCGCCGACACCCCGCATCTGGGCACCTCCCAACGATGTGCCCACGCGAGATTTTTCCATCGCGGGACTGCTGGCGCGGCGCATGTCCGCAGGCCCTGCCAGCCGCATCCCTCCCAACCACCGTTCCCCCCCGCAGCCTGAGGTTTCGCATGTCTCGGGCGGCATTCCACAAGGAGACAAACCATGCTGATTTCAATCCTGTTGCAACTCGTCGCAACCATCTTTTCCAACCGGCCACCGGGTATCCAACCGGGTCAATGGAGCCCGCATGCACGCGATGCGGTGCGGTTGCTGGAATCCCGGCATTTCCGGCATGCCGTGGTGCAGCCCGCACCCGTTCGGCGCGCACCGCCACGACGGACGTGGATACCCAACCAGCGACCATTTGCCGCTGGGGACGAAGGAGAGTGGACATGCAAACCATGAGCGCTTTCCCTCAACCCGACGCGACGACCTCTGCGGTCGTGCCTGCGGCCCCTGCCGTGTGGACTGCTGCCCATCACTTTCATCGCATCTACGACCCTGCCAGTTTCGCCTGGCTCAATGGCCTCAACCCCGAGACAGCGGGGGCAGGGTTGTCTGTCTTCAAGTGCTTTGGAATGGACGTGGTGTATCTCGCGCTGGACGTGCTGCACTGGTTCCCCAATGAGATGGTCTTGGCAATTCCGTTCGTGGATGCACCGCCCGCTGAATACTTCCTGGCCTGCAATGCGAGCGGTCAGCGTTGGTGGTGCTTTGTCGTGCTACGCAAGGGCACCCAGCCCACGGCCTTGGTTTTCGATGTTTGTCCTTCCGTACTGCTCATCATGGGCCTGGGTTTACGGGAGACGTATATCGACGTGCAGACCGCAGCAGTGTCGCGTGGGCGTGATTTCGACTATCGGCCCAATGCGGCGGTGCTGTGCCCCATGGATGCAAGCCCTATCCGCTTTGAGCGACTGAACCCCGACACGCGGGAATATTTCTGCATCCGGGAGGCCGCAGAGCCGGGAAGCGCGACGGCTGCGCCGACCCTGGCCGACGTGTTGGGACTGCCTGCGCAACGGCCCGCAGAAGCGGCGGTGGAGGTATCCATTGGCACGCCCACACTGGGCCTGCGCATGCGTGTGAACGAGGATGAAGCGTTGATGCGTTACCTCGATTCCCTGGCCCGTGATGCGGGAGGTGGCCAATGAACAGCGCACACCATTTCATCACCTTGACCCCAGAACTGGCCCGTGCCCTCATTACCGAGATGCAGGCGGTGCTGGATGGCGAGGCCGGTTACTTCCATGCCGAGTTGTGGACAGAGGCCGGGCAGCAAGTCGGGCTGCACCTGGCAGGCCCGGACGATGTGCCGGATGCAGGAGGGCCAAGCCATGAGTGAGGCCAAGAAGATCGCAAAACGCGACCTCTATCAAGAGGTGACGGACAAACTCATTGCCGCCATCGAGGCAGGTACGGCACCTTGGCAGCGGCCATGGGAACACGTTGCATCCGCAGGTTTGCCAATGAATGGCAGCAGCGAACGGCATTACAACGGCGTGAATGCACTGCTGCTGATGATGACGGCGCAGGCCGAGGGCTATGCCGACAACCGTTGGTTCACCTTCAAACAAGCCAGCGATATGGGGGCGAAGGTCAAGAAGGGCAGCAAGTCCACGCCGGTCTATTTCTTCAAAATGCTGGACGCCAAGGGGGCGGAGGTGGATGAGGCTGCGGCGCGGGATGGCAAGCAGTCACGCCAGATTCCATTCCTCACCGAGTACCGGGTGTTCCACGCGAGCCAGATTGAAGGCATTGAGCCATTGCCGCAGCCGGAACGCCAGTGGACGCCGTTGGAGACAGTTCGGCAACTGGTGGAGCGTATGCAGCCGGATATTCGGTATGGGGGCGACCGGGCGTTTTACGCGGCAGGGCAGGGCCGGGATTTCATCCAGATGCCGCCCGAAGGAGCGTTCCCCAGCGCCGAAGCCTTTGCAGGCACGCTGGCCCATGAGTTGGGGCACTGGACGGGCGCGGAGCACCGGCTGAACCGCAAGTTTGGAGCTTGGGGCTCCGACGCCTATGCGGCAGAGGAACTCAGGGCGGAAATTTGCAGCGCCTGCCTGTGCGCGGAATTGGGTATGGTGTCGAAGGATGAAATTGGAGCAACGCTGGCGATCCACCTGGCAGTGGGCATCGTCGTTGCGATGCTCATTAACCAATACGCCCAAGTTGTTGGCTTCTTCGTCTGGATTGAAGAGAGCGCGCTCACAGCAGTCGGCAACTCACCTTGGTCAGCCCTAGCAGGCCTATTCTCTGGTGTCTTGAAGTCCATCGTAGCGGGCTTTAAGATGGTGGGGGACACCTATTCCTGCTTGGGCATCATGTCCTCGGGCCTCTTTGCCGCACTGGCAGACGCGTTGCTCGCCATGATCATCTACTTTGCGGCCCTTGTCCTGCTGTTGTATGCCATTGTGGAACTGTTAACGGTTGTGGTCGTTGCGCCCGTCATTGCCGGGATAGGGGTTGCCTTTGGACCTCTGCTTATTGCCGCGCTTGCCAACGAATGGTCAAGGTCCTGGTTCGTCACCTGGGTGAAGTTCCTATTGAGCGCATTGATGATTTGGGTCGTGCTGACGGCCACATTGCAGCTGCTCACCACCTCCTTTTTAAGTGTGTCCCAACAGTGGTTTGGAGATGCTAAAGGGACTCTCTCCGGTCAAGCGCTTGGGATGGCGATTCTGATGGTGTGCGTTGGCAAGATATTCTCCGCAGTGCCCGCAATCACCGATGGCCTGATGGGTGCAAAAACTGGAGCGTCCGCAGCAAACGTAGGTGGAAGGGGATTCGCAGCAGCTGCCACCGCAGCGCTGGCGACGACCGCAGCAGCGCTTGGAGCGACACGAAGCGGTGTGAGTGCAGCAGGTGGAGCCACCATGGCTGGAGCCACAGCAGGAGCGGCAGCTCAGCAAGGGGCCAAAGCGGCGTGGGAATCCTTCACCAAATCAATGGGCGCCATGCGAGGCAAATGATCGAGCCTGGTTGAATTGGCCAGGATTCGAAGGTAGAGCCAACTCGGGCCTGAGAGCAACAGGCACTCACGATTGGGCGGCGTTAGTTTTCCTTATCGGTCTCTCCACAGACCCCTCCAAAGCCGGAGGGACTGGAATCGGCGAGACGGTAGTGGATACATCGTCAAGGCAAAGCCGCACAGGCTCATTGTCGGAAACATTGGGCTTGTCGAGTGCGCTTGCCCGATTACTCCAATTGAAAGACAAATAAGACCGAGGCCCACAAAAGCGGCGTTCACCGCCATCCGCGCAGAGTACGCAGCCAACTCCGCGTCCGATGCCTCTACGCCACCGCACGCCAGTCGATCACGCAGTTCCGCTTGGGCGGCAGGTGACTTGATGAGAAAGAGCCAAGCAATCTTGCATCTCGAGGGCATGATCAGTCTCCGTTGCCGCTTGGTAAGGCTAGCAAGGCCGCGAAAAAGCCCGAGATAGCGATGTAGCTTCCCAGTCCTTCGGGCCCAGCGTGAAACATAGCCATGATCCCGCCAGCGCACCCGCCTACCAGACTGATAAAGCATTTTGTGGAATGAGAGCAATTCACTCCCAAAGCACTAAACAACGGGTCAACGGCCGCACTTCGCAACGCGTCACGCAAAGTAAGTGTGCCAGTGGGCGAAGGAGGAGAAGAAAGGACGTGTTTCATGGTTGGGAAGGTAGCATTTCTAAGACATTCTGCAAGGTCTGCTGAATCTTCATTGGATGTCATACGGACTGCACACCTGAAAGCTTCAAATCCCAAGGACTTATTCACGTAGAGCGGGCGCAGAGCAGAACTTCAAATAGCTGCATCTGCCACTTTCAGGCCCGTACGATGGAACACAATCGCTTCTTCTCCGCAATCCTTGTTGCTATCGCCGCTTCAGCGGGTTCAGCAGCCCACGCGCAAACACAGATCCAATGCGAGCCCAATCCCATGACTGGGAAGCTCCAAGCCACTTTGGCGTGGCGCAACACCCTAGGAGCTGAACGCGCTGATGCCGCCTGTCGCGCACAGGTCGTCTCGACGCCCAATGCGGCTTCCGCAGCTCAGCAACAGCAACAGCAACAGCAACAAGCATCAACGGCGCCACAGCAAGCACAGGCAAGCTTCGGCGCACCCGTTCGGCCGCCTGTCGCTGCGCAGACCGTTGCCACCGCAAATGCGCCTGCAACACAGGCAACTTCCAGGTTTCAACCTGGCGCACCATCCATGCAGGGGGTGGAATCATCCGCATCCGCTGCACAACGCATGAACCTCGTCCCGGCGTATCCCGGCCAAGTCTTCGCCGATCCACCCAAAGCATTGCCACCGATTGCCCAGCTTCAGCCTCAAGCGCCCACTGTGCACCAGTCGGGTTCCGTCGAATACTCCATATCGCAATCCGACAAGAACTTCCGGCTCGCGCTCGTTAAGTGGGCCACCGCCTCCGGCTGGTCATTCGAGCCAGAACACTGGGGGAGCGACAGAGATATCCCGGTCGTCGGCTCGGCCACGTTCGCGGGTGATTTCAAAAGCGCTGTGCGGGCCTTGCTCAAGTCAACGGCTCTCGGCGACCGTGAATTGCAACCCTGCTTTTACAGCAACAACGTGCTTCGTGTGATTCCGGCGGCGGAACTGTGCGCCCGAAGCACGAGCTAACTCACGTAGACAAATCACCTGGAACAAAACATGCAAACCATGAATTTTCGCCTCTTGCCGTTGGCAGTCGCCGCGATGCTAGCTTCCACTGGGTGCAGCACCTATACGCAGTCGAAGGCTGTAGAGGCCAAGGTGGAGGCCATCGTTAGACAAGCTGATGAGCAAACCTCGCGCGCAGCGTCACGTACCCGTCCAACTCAAGAGAGCATTGCCCAAGCAGCCGATGTGTCAACACCATGGCTGGCGGGTAAAAGCGTCCCCTTGGCCAAGGAGGTTAGCCTTCCATATGCATTGCGCAGAATGGTCAAGGTGTCGGAATTGGACCGCAACTGCGTGTCCTCGCTCACGTCGATCAGCATCTGCCTCTCGCGGGACTTAGGAATTGCCTTCCGCGTGACCCCAGATGCGCTCTTGCCCATCGGCAACTTCACACAACGGCGCAGCACATTGGCTGGAGCACAGCAAGCCCAGGTTGTTCAGGCACCATTGCCAGTCCAAGTACAGGCCGCAAATGCCGCTCCTGGAGGACGCGGTGCCGCAATCAACAATTCCCCGAATGCCTTCCCGATCCCTATTTCGGACATTCCACTACCTAAGTTGATGGACTTGATCGGCAGCCACTATGGTGTCAACTATCGCGTAACCGACAGTGGAGAAGTTCAGTTTTTCAGACTTCAGACACGAGTTCTACACCTGAGAGCACTGGCTCAGAAGATTTCGAACACAGTAACGGTCAACACCGGCTTCGAGTCGCAGTCAAAGACCACCTACGAGAACACTGCACAAGAAACGCTCAAAAACATGCAGGTTGCACTCCTGTCATTGGGCACAAGCGCAGGCGACCTCACGATCAATCCTGAGTCCAAGTCTGTGATCGTTACAGACACGCCGGAAGCGATCGCTCGGATTGAAAGCTATCTGGACGCTGAGAACAAGCGCTTGACCAGGCGCATCACGATCCTCATGGAAGAGATCATCGTCACCAATTCCCGGTTGAACGAGGCCGGGATCGACTGGAACCTGGTCTACAACCAAGCCACAACAGCGCTCAATGCTCAGAACACGCTGCTCTCACCCGGATCGCTGGCCTCAGCCAATGCAGCCAAAGGCGGCATTGCACTTAGCGGATTCGGAAAGTTGGCCGGCAGCTCCGTCGTAGTGAATGCCCTGAACCAACTCGGCCTGACATCGACCACCCGAAGCTTCCCTGTTTCTACGATGAACGGATCACCCGTGTCCATCGGCATTCCCACCATCTTCGACTACGTCTCACAGGTCTCGACGAGCACCGTCACTTCGGGTATTGGAACCGTCTCAGCTCCGTCTGTGCAGCAGAAGGAAGAAAAGATCGGGGCCTTCTTCAATGTGACTCCAGAGAGCCAGGAGGACGGCACCATCATGCTGTCCTATACCCTGCAGGACCGAAGTGGGACGTTAACTCCCTACACGGTGAGCGTGAACGGCACTGGCACCACGATCCAGCAACGGAACATCCAGGAAGTTTCGTTGGCACAGCGGACGGTGTTGCGCGTGGGCATCCCACACCTCGTGGGCGGTCTTGATGAGCGTTCGGACAATTCGTCATCTCGCCGCCTTGATGAGAACGCACCAATCCTGGCGGGTGGCTCCGATTCGATTCGCCAGAACACCCGGCGCGTATTGCTGCTTGTGACAGCGTTTGCCGAAGAGGGCGTTTGATGAAGCCTCACACCAAATGGCTGGAGGGCCTACCTGCACCGAGATGCCATCGATTTCAGGAAGAACATCAACGGCCTGGCTAGCT
>ERZ724510.136-NODE-136-length-40268-cov-8.960411_pt1 | contig 40268 bp, 34 predicted proteins | sample MGYA00376043_ERZ724510 | MGnify/ENA primary metagenome ERZ724510 (study PRJEB28724, sample SAMN07190888) | wastewater metagenome | isolation source: influent of sewage treatment plant in Hong Hong | place: USA: Christiansburg, Virginia | collected 2016-03-01 ... | reverse complement strand
TTATAGAGAGAAAATTATTTTTCAGAAACAAATTTCATAGCGCAATTGCCCTGATGTGCTTATAGCATGATAAAAAATGTGATAGATTTGGCAAAATTTTTTGAGGGTTAAAGGAACAAAAATATGTCAAAAATAATACTCAAGCCATTATTGATGGTAGCAGTCGCTGGCTCTTTGGTTGCGTGTGGTGGCGGTGGTGGAGATAGTACTCCCACCACAACGACTACTCCTGTGGTCACACCCACAACACCTGTATTAGCAACAGAAGAAGCAATGGCTGTAAAAGATAACCCCAGTGTGTATGCAGCAGAAAAAAACGAAGTTATTAAAGCAATGGTAACAACCACGGACACTGATACATGGAAGTTTGCCGATGTTAATAACGACACTGATGACAGCGATGCCTTTGTGCCAGAGGTTGATGCGCATATAATTATTGATGGTTTTGCCGATGATGCTAAAACAAAAAACGCTACTTTACGTTTGCGGGGTCATAGTACGCAGCTGGCTGAGCAAAAATCGTATCGTATTAAACTCGCCAAAGATGCAGGTTTATGGCGTGGTGAACAAACCCTACAGTTTAATAAACACCCGTATGATTTAACTCGGGTACGTAATAAGTTAGCCTTTGATTTATTTAGAGATATTCCACATATACCTAGTTTGCGTACTCAGTTTGTGCAAATGCAAATTACCAATTTTGACAAAACTGGCGGGCAATATGCCACGGCAGATTATGGCTTGTTTACCCATGTCGAAAAAATGGGTAAAGAGTATTTGGTTAATCGTAAACTACCTACCGATGGCAATATTTATAAAGCCGAAGATTTTGAGTTTTTTCTTAATGACAACTTAACATTAGATGATAAAGGCGCGGCACTTAACAAAGATAACTTTGAAAAAACGCTAGGCTTAGAGGCGGATAATAAAAATCATCAAACATTAATTGCTATGCTTACGGCGCTTAATGACGATAGCAAAAGTTTTGATACCGTATTTGGCCAGTATTTTGACAAAAGCAACTATTTAACATGGCTAGCCACCAGTATTTTAATGGGCAACCGTGACACAATTAACCAAAACTTTGCTTTGTATCAACCCAAAGACAGCAACAAGTTTTATTTTTTGCCGTGGGATTATGATGGTGCATTTGGCTTTGAGGGGCAGCCCGACCAAAAAAAAGCAGGAGAGTTATACGCTCCGTGGCAGTTAAGTGTGGCTAATTGGTGGAGTGTGCCGCTACATAAACGCTTTTTACAAGACCCTAAACATTTGACCGAACTTAAACAAGCGGTTGACGAGGTGTATAGTAAATATCTGACCGAGGCCAAAGTGCAGGCTAAATTAGATAGCTACAAGCCGTTGATTCAACCTTTAATTAGTGTAGTACCAGACAAAGCATTTTTGCCGCTTGTTGACACTGCTAATTTTTTGACAGAGTGGCAAAACGAATATGCGCGTATTGCTAAATTACCCAAGCAACACTATGACCATTTTTTGGCGAGCTTAGAAAACCCAATGCCTTACTATCAGGCAGTAGAGTTATTGTCCGATAGTCAGGTGCGTATTGGCTGGGATGCCTCTGTAGATTTGCAAGGCGATGCTTTAACCTACAATGTTAAAATTGCCACTAGTCCACGTTTTGAGGCTGCGTTTGTGGTTAAAGAGCAAACCTTGAGCCAAACTGAGTTGTTATTGGCAAAATCTTTGTTGCCTAATGGCGTGTATTACTTAAAAGTGACTGCTAAAGACAGCAAAGGCAACATTCAAAATGCTTTTGATAGCACCACAGTAGCAGATAAAAATTATTTTGGTGTATATGCTTTTGAAGTGAAGGCAGGGGAAGTGGTGGCGTTGTAAACAACGAGAAAATTATAACGATGGAAATTCCCTCTCCTGTTAGGAGAGGGCTAGGGTGAGGTAAAAAAACGTTATTGGTCTGTAAAATTCACCTTCACCCATAGGGCGAGGGGGCTTTTTTGCTAACAGTATAAGTCTTAAGATATATACTGTAGATGAGAGTCAGCCTAAAAATCACATACCTAACAAACCGCGTTTAGCTGTTTTACGAATTTCTTGCTCGTCTTGCCATTCCACCAAACCTGTTTTTAAATTCATCAGTTTGAGGGTGAACTTATAATAAACATCGCGGGTTTTGGTAAATTTATCCACAGGATTACCTGTACTGCCTGCCTCTTTATAAATACTGCTTAAATTGCCGTATAACATAAATTCTGCACCCACCATTTGACCAAAGGCAATCGCGGTTTTAGGGTTGCTTAATTCGTCACTATTTTGAAATTTAAGTTGAGTACGCGCCGACTCTACGCGTGACATATCCACCAAACGGACTTTGCCCGACTGCAATAACTTGGTGGTCATGCTATCTAACACAGATTCGGTATCAATGTGCTCATCTGTTTTGTTGGCAATACGCTCCACAAACATCACAGGACGTTTGTTGCCTGCATTGGCCTCGCCAATCACGGGTGATGATAATAGCGACTCGGTCATGCTTTTGGCGGTCATTTGTAAATCGGTAGAGCCAAAACGCTCATTGACCGTTTCGGTGGCGGTAGCATCGCCATATTTAACCGAGGCACAACCACTCAAACCTAAAGCAAGAGCGGCTAATAACACGGATGTTGTTTTCATGGTTTTCTCCTACAGCGGCCAACTGGCCACATAAAAATGTTCATTGATATTAACAATATGCACCAGCGTAATGCGTTGGCGTTGTACTAAAACTTTAATAGTTTGCGTGTTATTTAAGCTAAGGTTTTGCTCACCTTCGGCTAAGTTAAGTCGGGTAATATGCGCAAAACGTGGTAGGGTTAACCAACTGCGTAAATCGGCACTTTCACTTAAAATATTATAAGCCCCAACCAATAATCCCATAATTGCACCGCCCTTATCTTGGGCTTCTTGTTGTAGTTTGTGTTTGGTTTGTGCGCGTAAAGTTTGCCGAATAAGCATCGACACCATATTGTCTTTTAAGGCGCGTGCCGCTAAGGCTTGGGTATCGGTAACGACTTGGCTGTTAATGGCGGATTTTAAAGGTGCGGTGCTAACACTAAGCGGCATAGGGCTTTGCCACGCATCGCCATAATACGGAAACGCTACCGTGTACCATGCTTCTGGCCACGGAAAGGGCAAAAATAATTCTTTTTTTGCAGGGGCAAAACCTTCTTCATACAAAATAACCACTGAGCCTTCATTTGCTTTTAAGGTACTGGGTTTGATGCTGCTAAGGTTAAGCTCTTTAATGTCGTTTTTTCTATTAAGTTGTATGGCTAAACGTGCCACATCGTTTTGTAAAAAGCTATTGTTAGGCGCAATGCTTAAGGCTTTTTTATAATCAATATAGGCATCATCAAGTTGTTTTTTAGATTCATATAATACGCCCGCCAAATACAAGGTATAGGCATTTTGTCGGCTTGAGGTGACGCGTTGTGCTAAATCATTAGTGGCAGTTAAGCGAGTTTGATATTCATCTAAGGCTTTATCAGAGAGGCTGTCTTGTTTTTCTTCGGTGATATCTTCGGGTTTTTTATCTTGAAAAAACTGTGCGCGACGCATTTCGACTAAGGCACCTTCTTTGTCATTAAGGGCAATATAATTAAGTGCCTGAAACTGATGTACAAAAATACGTTCGTAATCATGGCTTTGATAAGGAATAGCATTGTCGTTGGTGACTAATGCTGTGCCTTGACTGGCGGTATGGCTGACCGAAATAGTCGCGCGTTGGTCTATGGCATCTAATTTGGCTAAAGCCAACGTAAAACTCTGTTTACTGGCAGTGTAATCGCCTGCTAATTGTTGAATACGACCTTGTTCTAATAGGGCTAAGAGTGCGTCACGGCTACCCAGTTGTTTTTTGTTGGCTTCTAAGGCAGGTTGAGGCGTGCCTGTACTAAGTGCTTGTTGATAACTTAAAGCACGCGCAGGATAGGGTGTAAACACGCTACTGGTAGAGCAGCCTGTTATAAATCCTAACAAGGTTAACAATGTAAGGTAACGTAAAAACATAATATGTAAATAATTAAAGTTATGCTTGGAGCTTAACCTATAAAAAAAAGCCCCTCAAATTAAGGAGCTTTTTTTTTGTTACAGATTTGTCGGCAAATCCATTGTCCTTACTCATTAGTGAGAAAGGGGGAAATTTATGACAAAGCTTAAAACAATACGCGGGTACGAATTGTGCCTTCAACTTCTTGCAGTTTTTGCAAAGCAATCGTAGAACAGTCAGCATCAACATCCATCACCAAATAACCAATCGCTTCGTTGGTCATTAAACTTTGGGCAGAAATGTTAATGTTGTTTTCGGCAAAAACACGGTTAATCGCCGACAATACACCGGGTACGTTGTTGTGAATATGCAGCAAACGATGTTTGCCTGCTTGTAACGGAATAGCCACTTCGGGGAAGTTTACGGCAGACAAGGTTGTGCCTGTATCAGAATAACGAGCAAACTTCTCAGCCACTTCTAAACCAATGTTAGCTTGAGCTTCGAGGGTAGAGCCACCAATATGTGGGGTTAAAATCACATTGTCAAACTTGCGTAATGGTGATAAAAACTCTTCATCGTTCGCTTTTGGCTCTTTAGGAAACACGTCAACCGCCGCACCACCTAAATGTTTGCTTTCTAATGCTGCTGCTAAAGCATCAATGTCAACACAAGTACCACGTGCGGCATTAATAAAAATTGCGCCTTTTTTCATTTGAGCAAACTGCTCGGCACGCATCATATCTTTGGTAGACGGAATTTCGGGAACGTGTAAAGAAACTACGTCGGCCTGCGCTAACAATTCATCCATCGAACCAATTTGACGCGCATTACCTAAAGGCAATTTAGTCACGGTGTCAAAATAAATAACTTGCATACCCAAAGATTCGGCCAGTACCGACAATTGTGAGCCAATGCTGCCGTAACCCACAATACCCAAAACTTTGCCGCGTGTTTCAAAAGAGCCTTCGGCAGATTTAGACCAACCGCCACGATGCACTAAGGCATTTTTTTCGGGAATGCCGCGTAACAACAAAATGGCTTCGGCTAACACTAATTCGGCTACCGAACGGGTATTAGAATACGGCGCGTTAAAAACGGGAATACCCTTTTTCATCGCAGCGCGTAAGTCAACTTGGTTAGTACCAATACAAAAGCAACCCACTGCAATCAGTTTATTGGCCGCATCTAAGACTTTTTCGGTCAGTTGTGTGCGCGAACGAATACCCACAAAGTGTGCATCTTTGATTTTTGCAATCAAGGCATCTTCGTCGAGGGCAGTACGCAAATATTCAATATTGGTGTAACCGTTATTGCTTAATACATCGAGGGCGTTTTTATGAACACCTTCTAACAATAAAAAGCGGATTTTGGCTTTATCTAAAGACAATTGGCTCATGACTATTCCTGAAGGCCGTAAAAAAGTGGGCTAAACCTAAAAGCGTTTTGGAGCATAGGTCTAATAAGCGCGATATGATAGCATAAGCTCATGCTGTATCTCCATTGAGCAATGCTAACAAGATACATGTACAACCTTCATTTTGTTTTTGTTGTAGGAACTTTTGATGCTAAACCCCAGCCTTATTACCCAATTGCAAGCCATTGTTGGCGAAACTCGCGTTAAAACCGATGCTGATAGCCTCAAAACATGGGGTTGTGATTGGACAAAACATTACACGCCATCCGCTAGTGCCATTGTGTTTCCTGCAACAACCATCGAGGTGCAAGCGATTGTCAGATTAGCCAATGAACAAAATATTGTTCTTGTACCGTCAGGTGGTCGTACAGGTTTATCCGCAGGGGCAGTTGCAGCCAATAATGAGGTGGTAATTAGTTTTGACCGTATGAACAAAATTGTGCAGTTTTATCCTGCCGACCGAATGGTCAAAGTGCAAGCAGGGGTAGTCACCGAACAGTTACAACAATTTGCCGATGAACACGATTTATATTATCCCGTTGATTTTGCCTCCGCAGGGTCAAGCCAAATTGGTGGCAACATTGGCACTAACGCAGGTGGTATTAAAGTCATTAAATATGGCATGACTCGCGCTTGGGTCTTGGGTTTAACGGTGGTAACGGGCAAGGGCGATATTCTTCATCTTAATAAAGGTATGATGAAAAACGCGACGGGCTACGATTTACGTCATTTGTTTATTGGTGCCGAAGGGACTTTAGGTTTTGTGACCGAAGCCGAAATTAAACTCGAACGTAAACCGCGTGATTTGCGTGTATTGGTTTTGGGTACACCCGATTTTGACTCGGTAATGAAAGTATTATCGGCCTTTCAAGCAAGAATTGATTTAACCGCCTTTGAGTTTTTCTCGGAATTAGCGGTGCAATGTGTGATAGCTAGTGGTGATGTGGCACGTCCTTTTCCTGAGCCAACGCCATTTTATGCTTTGCTAGAGTTTGAAGCTTTATCGCCTGCGATTGAAGAACAAGCGATGCAGGTATTTGAAGAGTGCATGGAACAAGGTTGGGTATTAAATGGCGTAATGAGCCAAAACGAAACCCAAGCCCAAAACTTGTGGCGTTTGCGTGAAGATATTTCCGAAACCATTGCCAAATATACGCCGTACAAAAACGATATCTCGGTGTTAATTACTCACGTGCCTGCGTTTATTGCCGATATTGATGCTATTGTTACTGCAAACTATCCAGACTTTGATATTGTGTGGTTTGGTCATATTGGTGATGGCAACTTACACCTAAATATCTTAAAACCTGCTAATTTAAGCAAAGATGAGTTTTTTGCTAAATGCCAAGTAGTTAATAAGTCGGTTTTTGAAACCGTGCAAAAATATAATGGTTCAATTTCGGCAGAGCATGGCGTAGGGATGACTAAAAAACCGTATTTAGAATATAGCCGTAGCCCTGAAGAAATTGCCTATTTACAAGCCATTAAGTTAGCCTTTGACCCCAATAACATCATCAATCGCGGTAAGATTTTTGATGTGAAATAACACCCTCTCTCTAACTCTCTCCCAAAGGGAGAGAGAACTCCCTCGCCCTATGGGAGACGACTGCAAGGATGCAGGAGATAGAGCAACGCATGGATCTGTTGCCGAGGGTTGGGGTGAGGGTAGATGAATAACAACATATCTCAATTGATAAAGAGAAAACACTATGAAAAAATTAGAATTTTTTTACGATATTGTTAGCCCTTATAGCTATATTGCCGCCACACAAATGGCACAATTTGAAGGTAAAGCTGAAGTGGTTTGGAAACCTGTTTTATTAGGCGGCATTTTTAAAGCCACAGGTAACTCAGGCCCTGCGTTTACTGTACCCGCCAAAGCTCCGTATATGTTTAAAGATTTACAGCGTTTAGCAAACTATCACCAAATTACGCTCACCATGCCTGCTAACTTTCCTGCAAATACCGTCACCGTACAGCGTATTTTATGTGCCGCGAGTGAAGCAGAGTGCAAAGCCTTAACCTTAAAACTCTATGAGGCCTATTGGGGACAAGGTAAAGATATTACTAACCTTGAATTATTAACTGAGTTGGCAGGGGCGGAGTTAGTGGCTAAAACTCAAGAAGATGCGGTTAAAAATCAACTCAAAATCAATACCGAAGATGCGGTGGCGCGTGGTGCTTTTGGTGCGCCGACCTTCTTTTTGGATGGTGAAATGTATTTTGGTGAAGATCGTTTATTTTTGATTCACGAGGCATTGAAGTAAATGAGTTATCAGCATCAATGGGTTGATGGCTCGGCCATCGACTTGCCTGTAGGCAAAGCAGTGTGTGTGGGGCGTAACTACGCTGCTCATGCTAAAGAGTTGGGCAATGCTGTACCACAAACCCCGATTTTGTTTTTAAAACCGAGTACGGCGATTGTGCCGTTATCACCTAGTTTTACTATTCCTAATGATAGAGGCTCTTGTCATTACGAAACCGAAATTGCGGTGTTAATTGGTAAAACTATTAGTAGTATTGATGCAGATGACGTAGCCGAGGCGATTGCAGGTTATGGTTTAGCCTTAGATTTAACGCTACGCGATGTGCAAAATCAGCTTAAATCACAAGGTTATCCGTGGGAAGTGGCTAAAGCATTTGATGGAGCGTGTCCGTTATCACCTTTTATTAAGCCAGAATTTGTGAGTGATATTAAACATACTGAGTTTAGTTTAATGGTCAATGGCGAGCCACGTCAGCATGGCTTTAGTCACGATATGATTACGCCTGTCTATGAGTTAATTGCTTATATTAGTCAAGTTTTTACGTTGCAAGCAGGTGATATTGTGTTAACTGGCACACCCGAAGGAGTCGCTGCGTTACAACGAGGTGATAAATTAGTGTTGTCAATGCTTGGGCAAATGTTTGAGACAGAAGTGGTTTAAGCCAACTCCTGTGGGTCAACATCAATTGCCCAACGGACTTTTTTGGCATCATTTAACTCATTTACCTTGTTGAGCCACAGCGTCAAAAAACGCTGTAATGCCGCTCTTTGATGATGTTTAACTAATAAATGCGCTCTAAAAATGCCTGCCTTTTTTTCCATCGGGGCAGGAATAGGCCCCCAAAATTCGGGTGCATCGACCAAAACTTGGCCTCGACTCATGGCTTCGGTTAAAAAGCTTAATGCGGTTTCGGGGTAATTAGCTTCGGCACGTAATAACGCCAAATAGCCATAAGGTGGTAAGCCAATCGCTTGACGTTCGTTTAAGGCTAATTCGGCAAAGCCTTGATAACCACTCGCCAATAATTGTTGCAATAACGGATGTTCGGGTTGATGACTTTGTAATAACACCAAGCCTGCTTTGTGGGCGCGTCCTGCTCGGCCTGCAACTTGAGTAATCAACTGTGCAACACGTTCGCCTGCTCTAAAATCTGCACCCAATAAGCCACTATCCGCCTCTAATAATGCCACTAAAGTCACATTAGGAAAGTGATGACCTTTAGCCAACATTTGTGTACCCACCAAAATGGCGGCTTTATTGGTTTCGATGTCAGCATATAAATTGTGCCAACTGTCTTTTTTTCGGGTGCTGTCGCGGTCAATTCTATGCACAGGCACTTTAGGAAATAACTCTTGTAAGGCTTCTTCAACGCGTACTGTACCTGCACCAATAGCGCGTAACGCTTTGCTTTGACATTCGGGGCAATGACTTGGCGGTTGTTGGCTAAAGCCACAATGATGGCAATGCAGGCGTACAGGATTGCGATGTAAGGTAATTTTGGCATCACAACGCGGACATTTAGCTTGCCATGCGCAATCGTGACACAACAAAACAGGTGCAAAACCCCGTCTATTTAAAAAGATAATCACTTGCTCATCTTTTTTGAGTCGGCTTGCAATCGCTTCTTTTAAGGCGCTGGTTAAGCCTGCTTGTAATTTTTGACCCCGTAAATCAATGAGTTTAATAGTAGTTGGGGTAAGGGTGGCGGCACGTTCTTTTAACCATAAATGCTCATAACGGCCTGCCTTGGCATTGGCTAAACTTTCTAAACTGGGTGTAGCTGAGCCTAAAACCACAGGACATTGCGCTAATTGAGCACGTAACACCGCTAAATCACGGGCGTTATATCTAAAACCTTCTTGTTGTTTAAACGATAAATCGTGTTCTTCATCCACAATCACCAATCCTAAATGTGGTAGTGGGGTAAAGATGGTAGAACGTGTGCCAATAATAATCGCGGCATGACCCAAATAAGCACGTCGCCATGCGCGTAAGCGTTCGCGGTCGGTTAAACCCGAATGCAACATCACGGTTTCTACCGCAAAACGCGCTCTAAATCGTGCCACTGTTTGTGGTGTTAAGCCAATTTCTGGCACTAAGACTAAAGCCTGTTTGTGGTTAGCCAAGCAACTGGCAATACTTTGCAAATACACTTCGGTTTTGCCACTGCCTGTAACACCATCTAATAAAAACGTTTTAAATTGGCCTAAATTGCGCGTAATGGCTGCAATTGCAGTTTCTTGTTCTGAATTGGCGGTAATAGGGGACTCTGCATATTTAAGCTGAGGTGTACCTAATTTAGTTTCGTGCTGACCAAATTCTTCAGTTAATTCTTTTTTGGCTAAGGCTAATAGTGTGGTGCGTTCTATGCCTAAACGTTTTAAAAAGTCTTCACTAATGCCATGTGTACCATGTGGCACTAAGGCTTGCCATGCGGCTTGCTGTTTGGCTCCACGTAAGGCATCGGTAGTTAAATTTAAACCTAAGGTAGTGAGTCGCCAATGAGTTAAATTATCGTATAAATCCTCACCTTGACGTAACAAAGTAGGTAATGCAGTGCTAAAGACTTCGCCAATAGGATAATGATAATAATGCGCTGCCCACGTTAATAACTGCATGAGTTGAGGCGAAAAAAGCGAGTGCGCATCAACTAAGTGCCGTGCTGGTTTAATTTTTTCTACGGGCGAGTCGGTGTGTTCATCAACTGCCAAAATCACGCCAATCAATTCGCGCTTGCCAAAGGGTACGCGTACTCGTGCGCCCACATGAGGCGTGCCATGTAAGCTAGCAGGAATACTGTAGTCAAAGGTTTTGCGTAGTGGTACAGGCAAGGCAACGTGTAAATAAAGTCGGGGCATTACAATCGCTTAATTAAAATAATAAAAAATGGCATCTTGTACAACAAGGCCATGTTAAAGACGTGTTATTAGCACTAAACTATGCCGCGTTATTTTGGGCAAGTAAAGCCTTATTGTGAGAGTGATTATGAGTGTAAAGTTTACGCAAGCTGCGGCACGATTTATTTTTTGGAGTCGTTGGCTGCAATTACCTATGTATATGGGATTGATTGTTGCGTTGGGTATTTATTCCTATAAGTTTTTTATTATGCTGTCTAATTTGGTGATTAACTTAAACACCTTTCAAGAAAACGATATTTTGTTGATTGTGTTGTCGTTAATTGATGTAGTGATGATTGCTAATTTATTGGTGATGGTGATTATTGGCGGTTACGAAATTTTTGTGAGTCGATTGCATCTTGATGACCACCCCGACCAGCCCGAATGGTTAGACCACGTGGACGCAGGGGTGTTAAAAATTAAATTGGGTATGGCGTTAATTAGTATTTCTTCGATTCATTTATTACGTAGTTTTATTGATGCCAAAAATATGAGCGAACACACCTTAAAGTGGGAAGTCACAATTCACCTAGTATTGCTGTTTTCGGTTATTTTAATTGCGTTGACTGATTGGCTGATTCAATACAAAGCCTTGCAAATTCATAAAATGAAAAAAGGGCATTGATTAGTAGGGTGGGTTGTAAAACCCACGATGGGTTTTATAAATAAGTGATGGGTTTCGTGCCTCTACCCATCCTACAAAATCAGCATTAACATAAAAATGTAATTAAGCATTGAGTGAAATCAAATGCTCACTGAGCGAAGTCGAAGTGTTGCCATTGTTCCACATTAAATCCTAACATGATTTGACCATCATCTAATACCACCAAAGGCCGTTTAATCATGCTTAAATTTTGTAAAATAATCGGTTTAATACTTTGATTATCAAGCGTATTTTTATCTAGTGCTAGTTTGCGCCATGTTGTACCTTTTTGATTAACAATCGCCTGCCAACCTAAACGATTTAACCAATCGTCTAAGATGTTTTCATCTAAAGCTGATTTTTTATAATCGTGAAATTGATAACTAATGCCTTGTGCGTCTAACCATGTAAAGGCTTTTTTCATGGTGTCGCAGTTTTTAATACCGTAAATAGTGAGCATGGAAAAGTCTCTCAGAGGACTACATATATTGTTCCCTCTCCCCGAGGGAGAGGGCTAGGGAGAGGGTTAATCTACCCGCAACAACTCATTTAAACCCACTTTGCTACGAGTTTGGGCATCAACTTTTTTAACAATAATGGCGGCATACAAGCTATATTTACCACATTTAGACGGCAACGAACCCGATACCACCACAGAGCCAGCAGGCACACGGCCATAATGCACTTCGCCTGTTTCGCGGTCAAAAATCTTGGTGGATTGGCCAATATAAACACCCATCGACAATACTGCGCCTTCTTCTACAATCACGCCTTCAACCACTTCGGAACGCGCACCAATAAAGCAGTTGTCTTCAATAATGGTTGGATTAGCTTGTAATGGCTCTAATACACCACCAATGCCTACACCGCCTGATAAATGCACGTTTTTACCAATTTGCGCGCATGAGCCAACCGTTGCCCATGTGTCTACCATTGAGCCTTCATCTACATACGCGCCAATGTTTACATAAGAGGGCATTAACACCACGTTACGGGCAATAAAGCTACCACGGCGGGCAGTGGCAGGAGGCACAACCCGAATACCCGACTCACGGAATTGCTCGGCTGTCCAATCGGCAAATTTGGTGGGTACTTTGTCGTAAAACTGAATCGCACTGCCGCCAGATAAAGGCTCGTTGTCATTTAATCTAAATGATAATAACACTGCTTTTTTGAGCCATTGATTAACAACCCATTCACCGTTAATTTTTTCGGCAACACGGGCTGTGCCGCTGTCTAATAATTGAATCGCTTCGGCAACGGCATCACGCACATCTTGAGGCGCATTACTTGGGCTAAATTGTAAGCGGTCTTCAAAGGCTTGGACGATAATGTCAGAAAGGGACATGAGTTTTCTCCTAATTAAATAACTGGTTTGTTGCCCTCACTCTAACTCTCTCCCAAAGGGAGAGAGAACTCCCTCGCCCTTTGGGAGAGGGCTGGGGTGAGGGTAAAATTAACTTTTTAAAAGATTAACAATGCGTTGTGCAGCATCCACACAATCGGCAACGGGCGCAACTAAGGCCATACGCACATAGTTTTGAGCAGGATTGGGGCTATTTAAAGCCTCTCGACCTAAGTATCTGCCTGCTAACACCGTAATATGTGTTTTTTGATACAAATGTTGAGCAAAGCTTTCATCACTAAAGTCATGTGGCACTTTAACCCAAAAATAAAATCCTGCTTGGGGCATAGTAAGTGGCAAAACGGGATGCACAATAGCATAAAAGTCGGCAAATTTTTGTCGATATTGGGCGCGATTAGCGACTACATGCGCCTCATCTTGCCATGCAGCAACCGATGCCCATTGATGTTGTACAGGCATCGCCGAACCATGATAAGTACGATACAACAAATACGGTTTTAAAATGTTAGCATCACCAGCCACAAAACCTGAGCGTAAACCCGGCAAATTGGAACGTTTAGAGAGTGAGTGAAATACTACACAGTTTTTGTAGTCATCACGGCCTAATTCGGCACACACTTGTAATAAACCAATGGGAGGATTGGCTTCGTCAAAATAAATTTCGGAGTAACACTCATCAGAGGCAATCACAAAATTATACTCATCACTTAAAGCAATGAGCTTTTTTAAGGTGTCAGCTTCTATTACCGAACCTGTAGGATTACCTGGTGAGCAAATAAATAATAATTGCGTGCGTTGCCATACCTCAGCAGGTACGGCATCAAAATCGGGAATAAAATGATTGTCGGCAGTACAAGACAAATAATAAGGTTCTGCGCCTGCCAAAAATGCCGCGCCTTCATAAATTTGATAAAAAGGATTAGGCATCACCACAAGCGGTTTTTGTGAAGCATTAACCACCGCTTGAGTAAACGAAAACAAGGCTTCTCGTGTGCCATTAACGGGCAAAATTTGGGTTTCGGGGTCTATGGCATTAAGGTTAAAACGTTTTGTAAGCCAAGTTTGTATAGCCTGACGTAACTCTATAATACCTTTGGTGCTAGGGTAGGTCGCAAGATGTTTGGCTTGTTGATTAATGGTCTCAAGCACAAAGCTAGGCGCAGGATGTTTAGGTTCACCAATCGACAAAGCAATGGGTTTTAACTCGGCAGGCGGTGTTAAGCCTTTAAATAATTGGCCAAGTTTTTCAAAGGGATAAGAGTGTAATAAATCTAAATTAGGATTCATTTTAAATCATTCGCTGTATCAAGTTGTTGGCGTAGGGCATCGGCAAGATGTTGGCAAAGCTCTGGGTTAGAAATGGGTTGTCCGTGTCTATCACTAATAAAAAATACGTCTTCAACTCGTTCGCCTAAAGTCGCAATACGGGCGTTTTGTAGATTCACGCCATGCTCCATAAAAATTAAACCAATACGCGCTAATAAGCCGGGTCTATCAAGGGTAATCACTTCAAGAACGGTTTGTTGTTTATGAATGTCATTACTGATGTTGATTTCGGTTTTAACTTTAAAGTGTTTAAGTTCACGCGGAATACGTTTTTGTACAATGTTAGGAAACAAATCAGGTTGTGATAGTTCCTCTTGAAGTCGTGCTTTTATAAAGGCTAAACGGGCGTTATCGGTAATCGGTGTGTTGTCTTCATCTAAAATCACATACGTATCTAAGGAGTAAAAGTTAGAGGCGGTAATAATGCGCGCATCTAAAATACTGACGTATTGTTGGTCTAAAGTAGCAACCGATGCCGCAAATAAATTGGGCAAATCCTTTGTATAAATAAAGACTTGGGTTGCGCCTTGTGCGGGCTTGTCTTTGTTTTGTTGAATCGCCACTAAAGGCTCAAGATTGTCGCCATGTTTTAAAATTTCACTGGTATGCCATGCAATGTCTTTGGCACTCTCGCGCAAAAAGTAATCATCTCCCAAGTTTTGCCAAATCGCATTAATGGCTTCTTCATTAAAGTCTTGCTCTAATAAAATTTCCATTGCGGTAATGCGTGTTTCTATAATTAACTCTTCGTAATCAATCGGGTTATGTAAGCCACGACGTAAAGCGCGGCGTGTTTGTTGATACAGTTGACGTAATAAAGAGTCACGCCACGAGTTCCATAATTTGGGGTTAGTGGCGCAAATATCCGATACCGTTAGAGCGTATAAATAGTCTAAGTGCGAAACGTCGCCAACTTTTTGAGCAAAGTTATAAATAACCTCGGGGTCGCTGAGGTCTTGTTTTTGCGCGGTCATCGACATTAACAAATGATTACGGGTGAGCCATGCCACTAAATTAGCACTACGCTGTGATAAACCATGATTTAAGCAAAACTCAATGGCATCAACCGAGCCTAGCTCAGAGTGGTCACCACCACGCCCTTTACCTATATCATGAAATAAACCCGACAAATATAATAATTCGGGCATAGCTAAGTTTTGGGCAACTTCACTGACTAAAGGAAACTGTATTTTGTCTTCGGCACGACAAAAACGACTCATATTTTTTATGACTAATAAAGTATGTGCATCTACGGTATAAATATGAAATAAATCATATTGCATTTGGCCAATAATCAAGCCAAAAGCTGGTAAATATTTACCCAGTACGCCATAACGCTTCATACGCTTTAAGGTATTAAATAAAGAGCGAGGTGAGCGCAAAATTTCCATAAAATAGGCTTTATTTTGCGGATTATCTCTAAAGCTTTGATTGATTTTACGCGCTTCAACCATAATTAAACGAATCGTACTGGCGCGAATACCTGTAATGTCGTCACTCTCCGAAAGTACCGCAAACAGCTCCATTAAAGCACTGGTGTTACGCGCAAATACCTGATGATGACGCACTTCTAAATAATTGTTTCGTATTTGAAAATCGTCAGATATCACTTGAATATGTGCGTCTTCATCACCTTTTAAAATGACTTCATCAAAATACTGTAATAACATTTCGTTAAGCATAGAGAGCGTCATTACCACACGGTAATACTCTTTCATAAATTGCTCAACAGCACGATTGGCATTGTTATCGGTATAGCCAAAATGTTGCGCTAAGTTACGCTGATAATCAAATAACAGCTTGTTTTCATTACGCGCGGCAATATGATGCAATGCAAAACGAATCTTCCATAAAAAAGTTTCGCCTTCGGCTAACTGTTTATATTCGTATTCGGTCAAAAAGCCATTAGTCACTAAGTCGTATAAATTGCTGGTTTGAAAGTGACGTTTAGTGACCCAAACAATGGTTTGAATATCACGCAAACCACCTGGTGCATTTTTAAGGTCGGGTTCTAGGTTGTATTCGGTGTCGTTGTGTTTATGATGCCGCGCGATTTGCTCATCACGTTTGGCCTCAAAAAATACCGCATCTGACCACAAAGGGTTAATTAGTTCTAATAAGTTTTGACGTAAGTTGTCGCGGCCACACAAGGTTCTAATTTCTAAAAAAGTGGTGGCGATAGTAATGTCTTCGTTGACTTTATCAATGCAGGTTTCGAGCGAGCGCACGCTTGAGCCTATGTCTAAGCCTAAATCCCATAACAAGGTAATAAACTGGCTGACTTTTTCTTGTAGCTCTATCGACAGTGTGGTGTCGCTATGTAAGATTAATACATCAATATCGGAGTAGGGGTGTAACTCACCACGGCCATAGCCTCCAACGGCTAACAAAGCAATGTCAGATTCTTGCCCTAAATCAAAGCGTTGCCATGCGTGTTTTAATACGGCATCTACGGTTACCGCACGTGCTTGGACTAATAGGCGTACGTCCTCACCGTCATTAAAACGTGTCCATAATTGTTGTTGGCATTGTTTTAATAAATCACGATAAACACTAGGCGCAATGATTTTTTGGCTCAATTGTTGATGGTCTAACACTTGAGGAATCAGCGTTGGAGCTTGCATGTGTAGTCTCTTAATAACGGTAGAGTTCCCTTCCTTAATTTAGGGGAGGGTTTGGGTGGGGTTTGGGTCAACAACCCCCTCCCAACCTCCTCCTTAACAATGGAGGAGGCGTTTAAACACTTAAAAAACTAAAATCTTCTTCGGGGCGGGCAGTTAATACCTCAACACCTGTGGGGGTAACTAAAAGCGTGTGTTCCCATTGTGCCGAGAGTTTGTGGTCTTTAGTCACGGCCGTCCAATTATCAGGCAATAATTTGGTGTGATAAGAGCCTGCGTTAATCATTGGTTCAATGGTAAAGGTCATGCCTGCCACTAACTCCATGCCTGTGCCTGCTTTGCCATAATGGACAATTTGTGGTTCTTCATGAAAAATATGGCCAATACCATGACCACAATAATCACGCACCACCGAAAAACGTTGTGCTTCGGCGTGTTTTTGAATCACTGCGCCTATATCCCCTAAACGACATTGAGGCTTAACTAAGGCAATCGCTTTATACAAACACTCTTGGGTTACGCGCACTAAACGTTCAGCCAAAATAGAACCTTCACCCACAATAAACATTTTGGAAGTGTCGCCGTGATAGCCGTCTTTAATCACGGTTACGTCAATATTAATAATGTCGCCATTTTTTAAGACTTTTTTGTCGGTGGGAATACCATGACACACGACATGATTGACCGAAGTACAAATACTTTTAGGAAAACCACGATAATTTAACGGCGCAGGAATCGCATGTTGCACATTAACAATATAATCATGGCAAATACGGTCGAGCTCTTCGGTGGTTACGCCAGCTTTAACATAATCACCAATCATCATTAATACATCGGCAGCTAATTTGCCTGCAACGCGCATTTTGGCAATTTCTTCGGAAGTTTTTAGAGAGACAGTCATAAATTTTTAAATCACGATTGAGGCTAAAGAGCGAGTATGGTATAAAGCGCGACTCATTTGTGCAAATAGCACGAGTGAGATGCTGATATTACGCGGCGGTTATCTACTAAAGGGTGATTTTAACGACTTTTAGTGATTAACGCAGTGATAATTACTCAGTCTTATATTATATTTTTTCATCACGCACATATATCGACACAATTATTGGGTGCTGCTTGTGTAAACAAGGGGTCGGTAATTGGGATATATGGAGGCCTAACCCTAATCGGAGTTAATCATGGCACAAGTTTCTATGCGCGACCTACTGCAAGCAGGCGCACATTTTGGTCACCAAACACGTTTTTGGAATCCAAAAATGGGTCAATTCATTTTTGGTGCACGTAACAAAATTCATATCATCAACTTAGAGCATACTGTTGTTGCTTTAAATGATGCGTTAAACCATGCCAACAACTTGGCATCTAAGCGTAACAAAGTATTGTTCGTAGGCACAAAACGTGCTGCTGCTGGCATCATTCGTGCCGAAGCACAACGTTGTGGTATGCCTTATGTTGACCATCGTTGGTTAGGTGGTATGTTGACTAACTGGAAAACCATTCGTCAATCTATCAAACGTTTTAAAGAATTAGAAATTCAAGCACAAGACGGTACTTTTGCTAAATTGACCAAACGCGAAGCCTTAGAGCGTACTCGCGAAATGAGCAAGTTAGAAAAAAGCTTTGGTGGCATTAAAGATATGGGCGGCTTACCAGACGCTTTGTTTATCATTGACGTTGACCATGAAGCGATTGCTATTCAAGAAGCGCGTAAATTAGGCATTAAAGTGATTGGTGTGGTTGACACTAACTCTAATCCTGATGGCGTAGACATTGTTATTCCAGGTAACGATGATGCGATTCGTGCGATCCAATTGTATGCGGGCTCTATGGCTGATGCAATTTTAGAAGGCAAAGAATACGCTGCTACTCAAGCGGGTGGACGTGGTGAAGCAGAAGCTCCTGCTGCTGATGCTGCTCCTGAAACCGCTGCTTAATATACATTAAGCGACTGGGCTTTTATTAGCTCAGACTCAAGAAGGGGAGCTTAGTCTCCCTTTCTTGTATTTAGGACTTATCGGAACATTTATTATTGAAAAGTTTTAGTCCTGACTTTGATATCTAGATTTAAGAGGAAATTAGACATGGCAAATATTACTGCTGCTCTTGTTAAAGAATTACGTGACCGTACAGGTTTAGGCATGATGGAGTGCAAAAAAGCACTTGGCGAAACAGGCGGCGATATTGAAGTGGCGATTGATAACTTGCGTAAATCTGGCGCAACCAAAGCCGCTAAAAAGGCAGGTAATGTGGCTGCTGAAGGCGCAATTTTAGTTGCTAACTCAGAAGATGGCAAAAGTGCTTTATTGTTAGAAGTTAACAGCCAAACTGACTTTGTGGCCAAAGACGCTAACTTTAGCGAATTTGCTAACAAAGTAGCCCAAATTGCCTTAGCTAATAATACAACTGACGTTGTTGCCATTAGTGGTTTAGCTTATGGCGATGGCATGAGTGTAGAAGAAGCACGTGTGGCTTTAGTACAAAAAATTGGCGAAAACATTCAAGTACGTCGTGCCGTTTTAGTACAAGGTGACATCGTTGCAACGTATGCTCATGGTATTAAAATTGGTGTTGCCATTGCCTTAACAGGTGGCGATGTTGAATTAGGCCGTGATATTGCTATGCACGTTGCTGCAAGCACGCCAATGGTTGTTAACCCAACGGATGTGCCTGCCGACTTGTTGAGCCGCGAAAAAGAAATTTACGCTGCCAAAGCACGTGAGTCTGGCAAACCAGAAAATATCGTTGAAAAAATGATTGAAGGTAGCCTCAAAAAATATTTAGCCGAAGTTAGCTTAACAGAACAAGCTTTTGTTAAAGACCCAGATACCACTGTAGGTGCATTGGCTAAAAAAGCAGGTGCAACGATTAATTCCTTTACTCGTTTAGAAGTGGGTGAAGGCATCGAGAAAAAAGAAGTCGACTTTGCTGCCGAAGTGGCTGCACAAGTGGCTGCGTCTGCTAAATAAGCGGGCAGTTGTACTGTAAAAATACCCGTCTTTTGGCGGGTGTTTTTGTTTTTGCCCTTGGGTTTTAGCAGCATCTGTTTATAGGTTATGATAGGGTGTTGCAACGGTTTTCGTTAGGAAAGCAATATGGGGCGATTGACAGTAATAAAAAGCATTTTAGCCATCATGGTGTGTTGGGGCTGGATAGGTATTGCTTATGCCCTCGATTTAACTGCACAAGAAGAAGCATGGCTTGCGGCTCATCCTGTGATTCGTGTTGGTATTGACCCTGCTTGGCCGCCCTATGAGTTTGTTGATAAACAAGGCCAGTATCGTGGCATTAGTGCCGACTATATGGCATTAATCGCAAATAAATTGGGTGTTAGTTTAGCCGTTACTAAAGACCAAACATGGACAGAAGTTAAAAGACAACTCGAACAAAAACAATTAGATGTTAGTCCATCAGTGGCTGAAACCCCCAAAAGACGTGAGTTTTTGAGTTTTACCCAAGCGTATATTTCTTTTCCTGTGGTTATTTTGACGCGGGTTGACGAGCCATTTATTGGCCAGTTAGAAGACTTACAAGAGCAACGAGTTGGCGTAGAAAAAGATTATTTTGCCGATGAAATATTACAAAAAAACTTTCCTAAAATCCAACGAGTACCTTATACCAATATCCATGATTTATTATCTGCGTTAGCTTTAAAGCGGATTGATTATGCCGTGACTAATCATGCGTCTGCCTCTTATACCGTACAACATTTACAAATTTCAGGTATTAAATTAGCGGCAATTACACCATTTGAATCACCGTTGACGATTGCAGTGCGTAATGATTGGCCAGAATTTGTCAGCATTTTAAATAAAGCACTTGCTGATATTACACCACAGCAACGCCAAGACATTCGCCAACGCTGGTTATCTATTCATAAACAAAATATCAATATGGGTGATGTGTGGCGTTTACATCCCGATATTATGCTAATCGCTATTTTAGCGGCAGCATTAATGGGTATGTTTATTACCATTCTTTATTTTCGTCAGCGTTTACTTAAACGCCAAGCCATTGCGCAGCAAGCCCAACAAGATTTAGCTGAAAGTGAAAAACGCTTTAGAGTACTAATCGAACACGCACCTGTTGCGTTTGCTATTTTTAAAGGGAAAGTGGGCATTATCAAAATGCTCAATCGTAGCTTTATTCAAACTTTTGGTTATCGCCCTAACGAGTTGCATGATGTGGAGGATTGGTGGCGCGTTGCTTATCCTGATCCTAACTACCGTGAAAAAATAAAAAAAATGTGGTTTGAGCGTTTTGAAGTGGCTAAAACAACACATCAGCCCTTTAAGTCTATGGAAGCGATGGTGCGTTGTCGTGATGGCAGCGAGCGTTATATTCGGTTTCATGCCATTTTAATTGGCTCATTTAATTTGGTTGCTTTTATTGACCTGACCGAACAAAAACAAAATCAAGAAGCCTTACTTAAAGCTAAAGAAGCTGCCGAGCAAGCCACCAAAGCCAAAAGCTTGTTTTTAGCCAATATGAGCCACGAAATCCGTACCCCAATGAACGGTATTTTAGGTTTGGCGGTGTTGCTCGAAAAAACAGAAATGAATGAGCGGCAACGCGACTATTTAAGTAAAATTTACAGTTCGGGCGAGTTTTTGTTAGGTATCTTAAATGATATTTTAGACTTATCTAAAGTAGAAGCGGGTAAATTAGAGCTAGAAAAACAACCATTTACCATTGCACAGCTTTTAGAGCCGTTACGTGGTTTGGTGTTAAGTGCAACGCAGCATAAGCCTGTAGAAACTTTCTTTTATGTCTCCTCTGATGTTTCACGTGTCTTAACAGGCGACTTATTACGTTTGGTGCAAGTGCTGACTAATTTGTTAGGTAATGCCATTAAGTTTAGTGCTAAAGGCGAAATAGAAGTTGGGATTGTGGATATGCCCACCACACAAATCGGTAAAACTAAATTGCATTTGTGGGTTAGGGATACAGGTATAGGCATGAATACCGAGCAGCTTGCCAAAATATTTGAAGCCTTTAGTCAAGCAGATGCATCCACTACACGCCGCTTTGGTGGTACAGGTTTAGGTTTAACGATTTGTAAACGGATTGTTGAGTTAATGGATGGTGAGATAAAAGTACAAAGCGAACTAAATCAAGGCAGTCGCTTTGATGTTTTTGTGTACTTACCTAAGGAGACACATACAGAATCACCTTCGGTTGCTACTGTGTCTAAGAAGTCATTGCTGATTATAGATAATAATTTACATTCAGCCTTAGCCATTAAGTCTATTGCTGAGCGTTTACAGTGGCAGGCTGATGTCTTAACTGAGCTAAATGAAAGCAGTCAGATTGTGGCCACGCACTACGACTTTATTTTATTAGATGCTGATTTTGCCATTGATGCCTACAGTGCTTATTTGCCTAGTAATGTTCCTAAAGTATTATTACAAACACCGTGGCAAGAAAGTGATCCGATGTTGGGTGATACCATCGACTTTGTAACAACGCTCACTAAGCCAATTGATGAACAAACATTACTATCATTAACCATCTCTAGTACCGCTAAAAATACTACGATTGAAGAAAAGCCCTTACTTGCCTATCGAATTTTATTGGTTGAAGACAACACTATTAATCAGTTAGTCGGTGTCAAGCTATTAGAAATTTTGGGTGCAGAAGTAGATGTAGCCGAAAATGGCCATGTAGCCTTGAGCTTATTACAACAAGTGGGCGTGTATTACGATGTGGTGTTAATGGATTTACAAATGCCGATTATGGATGGTTTGGAAACCACGCGTCAGTTACGTTTAATTGAACAGTTTGCTGACTTGCCTGTGATTGCTATGACCGCCAATGTAATGGCAACCGACAGAGAGGCGTGTTTTGAAGCAGGCATGAATGACTTTATGAGTAAGCCTATTAGGTTACAAGAATTACGCGCCAAAGTCTTACAATGGGTAAAGTAAAACTTACACATCGCACCCACTGAGGCATTTGCCCTCACTTTAGCTCTCTCCCACAGTGAGGAATCCTCATTGCCTTTGGGAAAGGGTGAAAATATGGGCAAATAAGCAATAATAGCCTAAGTCCTACAAAAGCCAGCGAGTCTATTTTGCCAGCCCTCGCTTTCTGCTAAGATGCGCCACTTGTTTAAGATTGTCATCTAAGGAGACTCTCATGGTTGAACGCCGACCTGCTTATCAGCGTATTTTGTTAAAGCTTTCTGGCGAGGCCTTAGCGGGTGATGCCGATATGGGCATCGACTCTAAAATTCTAAATCGCATGGCATTAGAAGTAGGACAATTAGTAGGGATTGGGGTACAAGTGGGTATTGTGTTGGGCGGCGGAAATTTATTTCGCGGCGCGGCCTTACAAGCTGCAGGTTTAGACCGTGTTGCAGGTGACCACATGGGTATGTTGGCCACCGTTATGAATGGCTTGGCAATGCGTGATGCCCTAGAGCGTAACAATATTAAAACTCGTATTATGTCGGCAATTCCCATGAGTGGTGTGGTTGATCACTATGACCGTAGAGCAGCCACTCGTGCCTTGCAAGGTGGCGATGTGTGTGTGTTTGTGGCAGGGACAGGCAATCCATTTTTTACCACCGACACCGCCGCTTGTTTACGTGGCATCGAAATCAATGCCGACGTGGTATTAAAAGCCACTAAAGTAGATGGCGTGTATGATTCTGACCCCTTTAAAAACCCAGATGCGGTTAAGTACGATTATTTAACTTTTGATGAAGTGCTAGATAAAAAATTAGGCGTGATGGACTTAACTGCTATTTGTTTATGCCGCGACCAAAATATGCCTTTGCGTGTGTTTGACATGAATAAACAAGGTGCGTTACTTAACCTGATTTTTGGTCATCCCGAAGGCACACTCATTGGTAACACACCACGTTAAGGAGTAAATATCATGATTAACGATTTAAAAAAAGACTGCGACACTCGGATGCAAAAAAGCATTGACTCTTTAGAAGGCTCGTTTACCAAAGTACGTACAGGCCGCGCTCATCCTGCCATGTTAAAAGATGTCATGGTGCCATATTACGGTACAGATACCCCACTCAATCAAGTGGCTAACGTCGGTATTGAAGATGCGCGTACTTTATTAGTACAGCCGTATGAACGCACCATGATTGCTGCGGTGGATAAAGCGATTCGTAATGCGGACTTAGGCTTAAACCCGATTACGGGTGATGTGATTCGGATTCCTCTGCCAGCCCTTACCGAAGAAACACGCCGTAATATGCAAAAAATGGCACGTGCTGAAGCCGAAAATGCCCGTGTTGCAGTGCGTAATATTCGTCGTGATGTGTTAGCAGATATCAAAGAACTATTAAAAGAAAAAGAAATATCCGAAGATGAAGAGCGTAAAGGTTCTGAGGATGTGCAAAAAATCACAGATAAATACATTGCCGATATCGAAAAAGCCTTACATGCCAAAGAAGCAGAGTTAATGCAGGTTTAACCCTTAGACTTCGCTCAGGGAACGTTTTTAGCGTTGACTGAGCGGAGTCGAAGTCTTTGGTAAAATATTTCTTTTATAGTGTAAGGAATGCTGTGTGAGTTTAGCTCCTGATATTGATAGTCATATTGGCGAATTGCCAAAACATATTGCCATTATTATGGATGGTAATAATCGTTGGGCAAAAGCGAAAGGTTTAATTGGCGGCGCAGGTCATAAGGCAGGCGAAACCGCTTTACAAACCATCGTCGAACACGCGGCCAAGCGACAAATAGACGTACTCACCGTATTTGCTTTTTCGAGTGAAAACTGGCGCAGACCCGAACAAGAAGTAGGTTTATTAATGCGTTTGTTTGTCCATGCGTTAGATAAGCGTGTGGCCGAGCTACATAAAAATAATTTAAAAATACGTTTTATTGGTGATAGAAGTCGTTTTGCCCCATTGTTACAAAAAGGCATGATGGATGCCGAAGTAAAAACAGCAGCTAATACAGGTATGACTCTCGTGATTGCGGTGAGTTATGGCGGACAATGGGACATGGCTTATGCGGCGCAGCAAATGGCCTTAAAAGTACAAAAGGGCGAATTAGACCCAAGCCAATTATCTATAGAAGAATTTCAAGCACAGTATCAACAACAAATACAAATGAGCGATTTACCGCCTGTAGATTTAATGATTCGTACGGGTGGCGATTTACGCATTAGCAATTTTTTGCTATGGCAAACTGCTTACGCCGAATTTTATTTTACTCATTTATTGTGGCCAGATTTTAACGAAGCCGCTTTAGATGAGGCTTTAACAGACTATGCGCGTCGCCAACGCCGCTTTGGTCGTACTAGCGCACAAGTCGAGGCTCATCATGCTTAAAGAACGCTTACTTACGGCACTGTTTTTAATTCCAGTCGTTATTTGGTGTATCTTTTTTGCCAGTACAACAACACCCTTTATGGCCTTTGCAGGGGCAATCGTGGTGGTTGGTGCGTGGGAATGGACAGCCTTAATGCGTTGGACAAATACTCCTGCTCGTTTGGCTTATGCTTTGGTAGTTGCATTAGGGCTAATTGCCATTAACACGCCTCAGTTGGTCTTTGTTAAACAGCCGTTGTATGCTATTTCGGCAGGTTTTTGGCTGATTGCTTTACGTTGGGTGGTGTCGTTTCCTGAGTCAGCTGCTTTATGGGCGCGGCCTATCTTTTTAGTGCCAACGGGTTTGGTTTTACTGATTCCTGCATGGGCAGGTTTAGTGGATTTACATCATGCCTCGCCGTGGTGGTTGTTATATGTGTTTTGTTTGGTCTGGGGTGCAGATACAGGCGCGTACTTTGCTGGCAGAAAGTTTGGCAAACATAAACTTGCACCAAGCGTGAGTCCTGCCAAAACCATTGAGGGTTTAGTGGGTGGCTTGTGTGTTACAGGATCGTTAATCGTTGCTGTGGCTATTTATCATCAATTACCTGCCACGCGTTTTGCTGCTTTTGTCGCCTTGTCGTTATTAACCGTTTTAGCCTCGGTATTAGGTGATTTGTTAGAATCAATGATTAAGCGTCAGGCAGGTGTAAAAGACTCAGGTAGTATCTTTCCGGGTCATGGTGGTGCGCTTGACCGCATTGACAGTTTAACGGCTGCTGCGCCTTTATTTGCCTTGGGGTGGTGGTTGGCAGGGGGCTTCTAAGTGATACAGCGTATTACTATTTTAGGGGCAACAGGCTCTATAGGCCAAAGTACCTTGGCAGTAATTGACTTACATCCCGAACGTTATCAGGTGTTTGCATTAACTGCCTATAGTCGGCTTGATGAGTTAGCGATGTTGTGTGCTAAGTATCAGCCACGTTATGCCGTGATTGCCCAAGAAAGAGATATTCCTCAGCTCAAAAAACAGTTACCACAGCAATGCACTACCGAAATATTAGCAGGAGAAGCCGCTTTAGCGTGGGTTGCTTCTCATAGTGACTGCGATACCGTTATGGCGGCCATTGTGGGGGCGGCAGGTTTATTACCTACTTTAGCGGCTGTTAATACAGGCAAGCGTGTTTTATTAGCTAATAAAGAAGCGTTGGTAATGGCAGGGCAGTTGTTTATGCAAGCTGTAACTACACATCAAGCCACTTTATTGCCCATAGACTCCGAACATAATGCCATTTTTCAATGTTCACCACCATCGTACCAACATGGTTTAGCATCGGTTGGTGTAGAGCGTATTTTGCTTACCGCTTCTGGTGGGCCTTTTAGAGAGTTTTCGCCACAGCAGTTAGCACGGGTTACGCCAGAGCAAGCCTGTAAACATCCTAATTGGGTCATGGGGCGTAAAATATCGGTCGATTCTGCCACGCTAATGAATAAAGGGCTAGAGTTTATAGAAGCATGTTGGTTGTTTAATGCCAAGCCGCATCAAATACAAGTCGTGATTCACCCGCAAAGTATTATTCATTCTTTAGTACAATATGTAGATGGCTCAACTTTAGCGCAATTAGGTAACCCTGATATGCGTACTCCAATTGCCCATGCCTTGGCTTTTCCTGAGCGTATTAGTGCAGGGGTGTCACCTTTAGATTTATGCCAACATCAATTAAATTTTTATCCTCCCGATGAGCAACGTTTTGCTTGTTTGCGCTTGGCGCGTCAAGCGATGGAAGCAGGAGGCACTGCGCCTGCGGTATTAAATGCCGCCAACGAAATTGCAGTTGCTGCTTTTTTAAACAAAAGATTACCTTTTATTGCAATTCCTCACCTCATTGAGGCTGTACTTACACAATTGCCAATGAGTCTTGCCGATAATCTCGACACAATTATCCACCTCGACCAAGAAGCACGTCGTATTGCTCAAGATTGGTTGTCTTCTTTTCATTAGTGTTTAGTTTATGAGTATTTTGCAGATTATTTTTGCCGCTATTATTGTTTTAGGGCCACTGATTGCGATACATGAGTTTGGACACTTTTGGGTTGCGCGTCGTTTAGGCGTTAAAGTGCTGACTTTTTCGATTGGTTTTGGCCCCGCATTAGCAACGTGGCGCGGTAAAGATGGCGTTGAGTATCGCTTGGCGGCGATTCCTTTAGGTGGTTATGTGCGCATGGCGGATGAGCGTGAGGGCGAAGTTCCTCCCGAAGATGTGCCTAAAGCCTTTAATCGTCAGCCTGTTTGGGCGCGTATGGCGATTGTTGCCGCAGGGCCATTAATTAATTTAGCGTTTGCAGTGTTGTTATTTTGGATATTGTTTTTACAAAGTGGCGAAATCTTAAAAACAGTGGTGGGAACACTCAAACCCAATACCCCCGCCATGATAGCAGGTTTACAAATTGGCGATGAAATTATTGCTGTTGACGGCAAAAAAACGCCAGATTGGGAAGCGGTTAGTTATGCATTAGTTGACCGTGCAGGTGAAAGTGGCAGTGTCATGTTAGTGGTGCGTTCACCTAATGCTACCCAAACGCATCAAATTAATATTCCTATTACACATTATCTTAATAATAGCCAAGACCCATTAGCTTCTTTAGGATTTACACCGTATCAGCCCTTATTTAAACCTATTATTGGCGAAGTTGTGGCCAATGGTGCGGCAGCCACACAAGGGCTAAAAGCGGGTGATAAAGTCGTTATGGCTAATAATCAAGTCATTAATACATGGCAAGACTTGGTTGAAGTGGTGCGTACTCACGCTGAGATACCGTTTAATGCTCAGGTTGAACGTGATACCAAACTGGTTAATTTAACGTTAACGCCTCGTTTAGAGCGCGACCAATTTGGTAATAAAGAAGGTAAATTGGGTATAGGTTTGCAGCAACAAGAGATTAAAATTCCACCGCAGTATATCCAGCAACGTCAATACGATGTATGGACAGCTTTTGTTAAAGCAAGCCAAAAAACCTATAGTTTGATTAGTATGACCTTAAGCTCCTTAGGCAAAATGCTCATGGGTTTAATAGGTTTAGATAATTTAAGCGGGCCGATTACTATTGCCAAAGTAGCAGGCCATACTGCCGAAATGGGGTGGCAGCCGATGCTAGGTTTTATGGCGTTATTAAGTGTCAGTTTAGGGGTGTTAAATTTACTGCCTATTCCTGTATTGGATGGAGGACATTTGGTTTATTACGCTATTGAAGGAGTCATGGGGCGGCCTGTTCCCGAGCAAATACAGCAAGTCGGTTTAAAAGTAGGGATTGCCATTATGGGCAGTCTGATGTTGTTAGCGATTTTTAATGATTTAAGCCGCCTGTTTGGCTAGTGGATTTTTTTATATGCGTATTTTTCGTGTGTTGTTGAACCCTGTTAGTTTAGTTTTTTTGTTGTCTAGTATTGCTGCGCCTAGTTTTGCTGATATAGCCCCTTTTATGGCTAAAGATGTGCGTTTTGAAGGCTTAATGCGTGTTTCACCTGCTAGCTTATATGCGCAGTTACCTGTTAATAACGGTGATAAAGTTGATGAGGCTAAAATTGCAGACTTAGTACGCATATTATTTAAAACAGGTAGTTTTGAAGACGTAGTCGCCACGCGTGAAGGTGATGAATTGGTTTTTACGCTGACCGAGCGTCCAGCCATTGCTAATATTAAGTTAGAAGGTAATAAAGCGATTGATAGCGATACGCTAATGAAAGCCTTAAAAGATGCAGGTTTAACCGAAGGTGAAGTGTTAAAACGCGCCACGCTTGATCATATTAAAGGTGAGCTAGAGCGACAATATTTTAGCCAAGGCCGTTACGATGCCACTATTGATGTGACCCATATTCCTAAAACACGGAATCGGGTTGCCATCGAAATTAAAATTAATGAAGGTGACTCGGCCAAGATTGCAGGAATTAATTTGCTAGGTGTTAAATCCTTTGATGCTAATGAACTTATTAAACGTTTTCAGCTTAAAAAGACCCATTTAACCTCATTTTTTAAGAGTGATGATAAATACGCCCGTGAAAAACTCATGGGTGATTTAGAAAGTTTACGCTCGTATTATTTAGACAGAGGTTATATTAACTTTGTTATTAACTCGCACCAAGTCACTTTAAGCCAAGATAAAAAAAATGTCTTTATTGATATTAGCGTCACCGAAGGTGATAAATATCAATTTGGTGAAACCAAAATATTGGGTGAATTACCCGTTAGTGAGCAAGAATTACAAAAACTTATTTTGTTTAAAGCAGGGTTTACTTACTCTCAACAATTAGTTACCGCTAGCAGCAAACTCATTAAGCAGCGTTTAGGTACAGAAGGTTATTTGTTTGGCGAAGTAAATCCTATTCCTGATATTGATGAACAAAAGAAGATTGTTAATTTAAGTTTGTTTGTGAATCCTGCTAAACAAACTTATGTACGTCGCATTAATTTTGTGGGTAACGCCAAAACGGATGATCATGTATTACGCCGCGAATTGCGCCAATTTGAAGGCACGTTGGCTTCTACCGATAAAATTGATTTATCTAAACTACGTTTGCAACGCTTAGGCTTTTTTAAAGATGTCTCTATAGAAACCCCTAAAGTGCCTAATACTACCGACCAAGTGGACATGAATGTTAAGGTCGAAGAACAACCCTCAGGTACATTAACCGCGAGCATTGGTTATTCTCAAGGCTCAGGTATGATTTTTAGTTTGGGCGTGAGTCAAAACAATTTTTTAGGAACGGGCAATAAGGTGGGTATTAACCTTAATCGTTCCGAAACCAGTGATAATTATAATCTGTCTTTTTTAGACCCGTATTTTACAATGGATGGTGTGAGTCGCGGTTATAACTTATATTATCGTAATACGAAGTTAGATGCGCTTAATGTCAGCCGTTATGCCACCGATTCGCAAGGTGCAAGTTTAAGTTTTGGTTACCCGATTGATGAAACAAAAAGTATTAATCTGTCATTAGGGATAGATAAAACCGATATTACTTTAGGCACATTAGCTTCACAATTAGTACAAAACTTTGTTAATGAGCATGGTAAAAGTATTACTACTTATACAGGTGCAGCTTCTTGGAATTACAGCACACTTAACCGAGGTGTTTTTGCTACTAGAGGCGCATCACAACGTGTTTTATTAGAGTTTGCCGTACCACCCAGTGATGTTAATTATCTTAAAGCCTCATATAATGGGCAGTTATATGTACCTATTAATGATGATTTTATTGTGCATTTGCGTACCGATTTAGGTTATGGCGATAGCCTACCATTTTATAAAAATTATTTTGCGGGTGGTTATGGTTCGGTACGTGGTTACCAAGACAATACTTTAGGACCACGTAGCCCAGCCTTTGTCAATGATCCAGATCCAGAAGTCGTGGGTGGTAATGTGTTAGTCGAAAACTCGATTGAATTGATTGTACCTACACCCTTTGCCAAAAACTACCGCCAGTTACGCACAGTCTTTTTTGTGGATTCTGGCATGGTGTATTACCGTAATAATCCGCCGTATAATTTTGATTTATCTAATTTACGTTATAGTGCAGGTGTTTCTATAGCGTGGCTAACCGCCATTGGTCCGTTATCGTTTAGTTTGTCCAAGCCGTTTAATGACCAAGTAGGTGACGAAAAACAAAGTTTTCAATTTACCATTGGTCAACCATTTTAATATAAGCGTTTTAACAACGAGGAGTAGAGGGTATGCGTTTAACAAATTTATTGGCTGGTGTGATGTGTGCAGCATTAGCAGCACCAGTTTTTGCAGGTAATGTTGCTGTTGCTGATAGCCAAGCTGCTATTTTGGCCACAAATGTTGCCAAAAAAACCTTTGAAAAACTAAATGCGGACATGAAACCACAACGTGATCGTTTAGAGCAGTTGCGTAAAGATATTGCCGTTATTGAAGAAAAATTTCAAAAAAATGCGTCTGTGATGAGCGATAAAGATAAGCGTGACTTGCAAAAACAAGCAGAAGGCAAGATTAACGAGTTTAAAGGTTTGGCCGATGCGGTGCAAAAGCGTGCCAATGAAACACAACAAGAGATGCTCAAAGTCTTAATTCCAAAAACCGAAGTAGTGGTGGAAGACCTACGTAAAGCAGGCAACTATGACATTATTATTGAAAAAAAGAATGTGATTTTTGCTACACCCGAAGTTGATTTAACCCAAAAAATTACTGATAAGCTCAATGCCATGAAATAATTATCAACTGCTAATTAGGGCTATGTAACAGGCAACTATTTTTTGAGAGAACTATAATGCAAACGTGGACTTTACACGATATAGCCCAATTAGTGGGAGCAACTGTGCAAGGCGCACCTGATTATCAAATAACAGGTTTGGCTACCTTAAAGAGCGCGCAAGCAGGGCAACTTAGTTTTTTGGCTAATGCTTTATATCGCGCCGCATTAACGCAAACTCAAGCAGGTGCGGTCTTGTTACGTGCCGAAGATGCGGCTACTTATCAAGGTCAGGCATTAATTGTGGCAAACCCTTATGCGGCTTATGCTCAATTAACCCATTATTTTGACCGCACACCTAAAGGTGTTAGTGGTATTCATCCTCAAGCAGTCGTGAGTGCTTTAGCTCAAGTTGACCCTAATGCCAGTATTGCTGCCTGTGCAGTTATTAATGCCGAAGCCGTTATTGGTGCAGGGACGATTGTTGAGGCAGGTGCAGTGATTGGCGTGAGAGTACAGATTGGCAAAAACTGTCGTATTCGTGCTAATGCCGTGATTCATCATGATTGCGTGTTGGGTGATAGAGTCACGGTACATTCGGGCGCAATTATTGGCGATGATGGTTTTGGTTTTGCACCGCATCAAGGTCGGTGGCATAAAATTGCTCAAATTGGCCGCGTAGTATTGCATGATGATAGCGATATTGGTGCAAATACCACTATTGATAGAGGCGCATTAGATGACACTATTATTGGTGTTGGCGCAATTATTGATAACCAAGTGCAAATTGCCCATAACGTCGAAATTGGCGCACATACTGCGATTGCCGCCTGTTGTGGTATTTCGGGTAGCAGTAAAATCGGTGCGCATTGTGTGTTGGCAGGTGGTGTTGGTTTGGTAGGGCATATCGAAATTTGTGACCATGTACATATTACAGGTATGACCATGATTACCAAATCGATTAACAAAGCGGGTAGTTATTCGTCAGGAACAGCCTTTGATAGCACCGAAAACTGGAAAAAAATGGCTGTTAGACTAAAAAAACTTGATGAAATGGCAAAACGTTTGCGCGAATTAGAAGGAATTGTGCAACAATTAACACTGAGTAAGTAAACCGAGACTTGGTATGAGTGATAGTATTCAGTTGCCGTTATTAATTGCAGACATTAAAACTTTGTTGCCACACCGTTATCCTTTTCTATTGGTGGATAGAGTGACAGACATTGAGTTAGGACGCTCAGTGACAGGTTATAAAAATGTCAGTGTTAATGAGCCATTTTTTGATGGCCATTTTCCTAATCATCCTGTTATGCCAGGTATGCTGATGTTAGAGGCAATGGCGCAAATTTCGGGTATTTTAGGTTTTTTAACCAGTGGCAAACGACCTGCTGATGGCCATATTTATTTATTTGTTGGCGCAGATAATACCCGTTTTAAAAGACAAGTTGTGCCAGGCGATTGTTTAATATTGCACTCTGAGTTTATTACCAGTAAGCGACATATTCATAAGTTTTCTTGCCGCGCGATGGTAGGAGATGAGTTAGCCGCCACCGCAGATATTTTAGTTGCTGAGCAGCAGGTAATTTAAATGACTATACATCCTACCGCTATTATCGATCCCTCTGCACAAATTGCACACGGTGTAACCATTGGGGCTTACAGTATTATTGGTGCCGATGTTGTAATTGGTGAAGGCTGTGACATTGGCCCTCATGTGGTTATTAAAGGCGTAACCACACTCGGTAAAAACAATCGAATTTTTCAATTTGCCAGTGTAGGCGAAGACTGCCAAGATAAAAAATATAAAGGCGAACGTACTTTTTTAGAGATTGGTGATAATAACGTCATTCGTGAAAATTGCACCATTCATCGTGGCACGACTCAAGATAACAGCCTAACACGCATTGGTAATAATAACTTATTGATGGTTAATACCCATATTGCGCATGATTGTGTTGTCGGCAATGATTGTATTTTTGCCAATAATGCAGGATTAGCGGGGCATGTAAAAGTAGGTGATAGTGTCATTATTGGTGGTAATACTGGCGTGCATCAATTTTGTCAAATTGGTTCTTATGCCATGACTGGCGGTGCAAGTTTGGTTCTTAAAGATATTCCTGCCTTTGTGATGGTGTTTGGTAATCCTGCCCAAGCTACAGGCATGAACTTTGAAGGAATGCGTAGGCGTGGCTGGTCAAGTGAAACTATTGGTTTGCTAAAACGTGCCTATAAAACAGTTTATCGTCAAGGACACACCTTAGAGGCCGCTATTTTACACCTCGAACAAGATATATTGCCTATTTGCCCCGAAGTCAGCTCTTTTATTGATTCTCTCAAAGCCTCAACACGCGGTATTACGCGCTAATTTTTCGTCTGCTCTCTGCTATGCTCCCTCTCCTTGTGGGAGAGGGCTGGGGTGAGGGTTTCGATTTTTAATGTTTGATTACCACAAAGACCAACACTCTGCCGTCTCCACACAAGAGTATGTATTTCAACAGCTTATTCCGTATATTGGTAATAAACGCCGCGTGTTAAACCTGATTTTGCAAGCCATCAATCAAACGCAGATTAATCCTCGCCAAGCGACTTTTTTAGATATGTTTGCAGGTAGTGGTGTTGTGTCACGCATGGCCAAAAAGTGTGGTTTTAGAGTGTTGAGTAACGACTGGGAGCCTTACGCGGCGGCCTTAAATCAATCGTACATTGCCTGTAATTACGAACCCAGTTTTTTGGAACTTGGCGGTTATGAAAACGTCATCGCTTATTTAAATGCGCTCAACCCTTTAGAAGATTGGGTCACGCGGCATTTATGTCCGAGCCATGACGTGTATTTTGATATTGGCGTAGATAGGTTGTTTTTTACCCGTGTTAATGGCCAGCGTTTAGACGCTATGCGTGAGCAAATTGAGCAATGGGATGATGCACAGCTTATTAGTCCCTACGAAAAATCTTGTTTGCTTGCACCGTTACTGTTTCAGGCCAGTTACACTAGTAATACCAGTGGTGTATTTAAAGCCTTTCATCATGGTTGGGGCGGTAAAACAGGTACGGCATTAAGTCGCATTTTGTCGGTATTAGAGCTTAAAGCCATAAGTTTTTATGATAACCAACGCGCTAATCAGGTTTACCAAGAAGATAGCCTATTATTAGCGGCTCAACTTGCCCAATCAAATATAGAAGTCGATATTGCGTACTTAGACCCTCCGTATAATCAGCATTGTTATGGCAGCAATTATCATGTATTAAATAGCCTAACTTTATGGGATAAACCCTTGTTAAGTGAAAAAATACAAGGCCGTAACAAAGGGGCAATTCGACAAGATTGGCGTACACAGAGGCGTAGTCCTTTTAATTATCGTGGTGAGGCGGAGCAAGCCTTTGCTGCTTTGCTAAACTCATTAACAGCGCATTATATTTTGGCGAGTTATAGCACCGAAGGTTTAATTGGCCTAGAAGCATTGTTAGCTTTGGCGTTGGCTAAAGGTCATACCGAGTTATTGTGTTATGCTCACAAGCGATATCGGGTCAGTAATACACGCGCCTCAAATAAACCCATGATTGTGGAGTTTATTTTAATTATTAATACCCATAAAAAACATCGTGGTTTGAGTGTGGACGCGCTTTGCGCTCAAATTAGACACACCGAGCGATTAGCCTTATTAAATTATGACGAGCAGCATTTAACGCCATGACTTCTATTATTTCACAACAAGCAATTACCTTTGGTATTGTCGCAGGAGAGATTTCGGGGGATACCCTTGGTGCAGGCTTAATTCATGCCTTAAAACAACATTATCCTAATGCGCGTTTTGTAGGAATTTGTGGCACACAAATGATAGCCGAAGGTGGAGAGTCTTGGTTTCCTTTAGAGCGATTATCGGTCATGGGTTTGGTCGAGGTTTTAGGGCGTATTAAAGAATTATTTGCCATACGTGATGAATTGGTACAACGCTTTATAGAACAAAAAATTGATGTTTTTATTGGGATTGATGCGCCTGATTTTAATTTGAGAGTTGCGCCACAGCTTAAACAAGCAGGCATAAAAACAGTACATTATGTGAGTCCTTCGGTGTGGGCATGGCGACAAGGCCGCATTCATGGCATTAAAGCAGCTATAGATTTAATGTTGTGTTTATTACCATTTGAAAAAGAGTTTTATGACCAACATCAATTAGACGCAGTCTTTGTAGGGCATCCCTTAGCCGATAGTTTGCCTTTAGTTAATGACACCCAATACGCGCGTCAGCAATTAGGTTTAGACAACAATAAAACCTATGTTGCTTTATTACCGGGTAGTCGTGGCGGCGAGGTGAGTCGTTTAGGTTTGCCCTTGTTTGAAGCGGCAAAGTTGATGCAAGTTAAAAATCCACAGCTTGAATTTATTGTGCCTGCCATCAATGCTCAACGTAAAAATCAAATAGACACCTTGTTAATAGAAGCTAATTTAACGGTTAAGGTCTTTGATTCCAGTTATGGTGCAGGCGTAGGGCGTTTGGTGATGTCGGCGGCAGATGTGGTGGTGTTGGCCTCTGGTACAGCCACTTTAGAAGCGATGTTGCTTAAAAAACCAATGGTTGTGGTCTATAAATTACAGTGGCTAACGTATTGGATTGTACGTTTGTTATCTAAAGCACGTTATATTAGTTTGCCTAATTTATTAGCTAATAAGGCTTTAGTGCCTGAGTTAGTACAAAACGAAGTCACCCCTGAGCATATTGCACAAGCTACCCAACATTGGCTTAATCAGCCTCAACAAACTGAGCAAGTGCTTAAAAAATTTAATCAATTACACCAACAATTACAAGCCAATGGCAGTGCAACGGCTGCCTTAGCCATTAGCCAATTAATAGAGAGATAACTTCATGGAATTAAATGATATTTTACAAAAATATACCTTGATTGCAGGGGTTGACGAAGTCGGCAGAGGGCCGTTGGTTGGGGCAGTGGTTACCGCCGCCGTGATTTTAGACCCTAATAATCCTATTGTAGGTTTAAAAGATTCTAAAAAACTAAGCGAAAAAAGACGTGCCGAATTAGCCGAAGAAATTAAAACTAAGGCTTTGGCGTGGAGTTTAGGGCGCGCAGAACGCCACGAAATTGACGAAATTAATATTTTAAAAGCCACGATGTTGGCTATGCAGCGTGCTATTAATGGCTTAAACGTGCATCCTGAGTTTGTATTAGTTGATGGTAATAAATGCCCCATTTTGACTTATCCGTGTTTGGCGGTGGTTAAAGGAGATGCCTTGGTACAGGCGATTAGTGCCGCGAGTATTTTGGCAAAAGTTGCGCGTGATGCCGAAATGGACGTTTTGCATCAACAACATCCGCAGTATGGTTTTGCCGACCATAAAGGCTACCCAACGGTAAGGCACTTAGCGGCACTTAAAGAGTATGGCCCTTTAATGGAACATCGACGTTCGTTTAAACCTGTTCGAGACGCTTTGAGTCATTTGTTATCGCAGATGTGAGTAAAACATAGGTGGGTAGGGGCAGACCTATGAGTCTGCCCTAAATGCGGGTTAACGCGGCGACTCAAAAAACACATACGGTGTACTGTAATCACTTACTTCAAAATAGACTTTCTTTTCGCCTGCATCGGCTATCATATTTAGATTTTCGTCTAATACCCCATAACCAAAACGGTAAGCTCTATTTGCGCCATCGTCTGTTCCTGAGGCGGTAGTCATTTTGTCTATTTTGATAAAGCGTCTGACTAATTTCTCACCTGCATAAACTTCTAACACACCATTAGTGCCAGTCCAGTTTTGTATGCCACGACTAATTTTGTTTTGCTGTTCTTGGGTACAAGCGGTAGTTAACAATAAACAAGCACTAAGTAATACTAAAGTTAAATTTTTCATACGTGAATGGGCGGTAAATTAAAGATGACTCATCTTAAAGCCTCTTATGCTAGAGTCAATCTCTAATCGTGTATTGTGAGCCTAAAATGACTAAACCGATTTTGCATTTTGCCCACGCTAATGGTGTACCTTCGGCGTGTTATCAAAAAATGTTAGCTGTGTTAGCCCAAGATTATCAGGTGGTTTGTATTCCCATTATTGGCACTGACCCTAAATATCCTATTACTAATCATTGGTTTAATTTGGCTCAACAGGTGGCTGATTCTATTGAGTCTCAGGCACAAGGCCAGCCTGCATTGGTGTTAGGCCATTCTTTAGGTGCAATGACCAGTTATTTAGCGGCACATCATTATCCACATTTATTTAAAGCTTTAGTGATGTTAGACCCGCCTTTATTAAATGGATTACCTGCATATACTTTTCATGTGGCGCGTTACTTTAGTTTAGATGGCAATATGACCCCTGCCAAGCGTAGTCAGTCTAGGCGAGAAATATGGACAAGTCGTGAGGAAGCTGCGTTAGCGTTACGCCCTAAAGCTTTGTTTAAAGCCTTTGATGCTGACTGTTTTGCTGATTATATTAACTACGGTTTTACGGAGTGTGAAGAGGGCGTGAAATTAACCATTCCTGTGGCGACAGAGGTAGCTATTTTTAAAACAGCACCGAGTAATTCATGGCGTTATTGGCGCAAACTTAAAATACCTGCGGCCTTAGTAGTTGGCAAACAAAGTCATTTTGCACAAACAGGCTGTCCAGAGCGTTTGGCTCGTTGGCAACCCGTTAGCTTGCAGTATATCGAGGGCGGACATATGTTTCCGCTTGAGAATCCCTTAGAAACGGCCGCCTTGGTCAAACAGTTATTTGATGGTTTGATTTAATTAGGGACTGTTGTGGTTTGTTCAATTATCCCTTCGACTCCGCTCAGGGAACAAGCGTAGTCGTGTTGGCTGAGCGTAGTTGAGGTAGCTGAGCGTAGTCGAAGCTAATCTTTAATCAAACTTAAAAACTCATTACGGGTTTGGGCATTATCTCTAAAACGTCCCAACATCACCGAGCTTTTCATGATGGAGTTTTGTTTTTCTACGCCACGCATCATCATACACATATGCTTGGCTTCAACAATCACCGCAACACCTGTGGCATTAGTCACTTGCATCACCGCATCGGCAATTTGTTTGGTTAAATTTTCTTGAATCTGTAAGCGGCGTGCAAACATATCGACAATACGCGCCACTTTAGATAAGCCCAACACTTTGCCAGAGGGTAAATACGCTACATGGCATTTGCCAATAAACGGCAATAAATGATGCTCACATAAAGAATATAATTCGATGTCTTTAACAATCACCATTTGGTCATTATCAGAAGGAAAAATTGCGTTGTTCACAATCGTATCTAAGTCTTCATGATAACCTTTGCATAAATACTGAAAGGCTTTAGCGGCACGTTTAGGGGTATCGGCAAGACCCGCACGATTCAGGTCTTCACCAACGGCCGTAATCAGACTAGCATAGGCTTTTTCCATCATACTCTCTCATCAAATAAACAAATAGCACGCACCTTAGCCTAAAGTGTTTCGTGGGTAAAGCCTACAGCTTTAAAACTTAAGTCGCCTTGTTTACTAGCGGTAATAATTTAGTCATTAATTGTTCTAATAAAAGGGGTTTGGTTAAATAATCATTCATGCCTGCGGCTAAACAGCGTTTATGATATTCGGGCAGCGCATGGGCCGTTAAAGCAATAATATAGATAGGCTTACGCTGTAAACTTTGTTCCCATGCTCTAATATGCCGTGTGGCCTCTAGCCCATCTAAAATAGGCATTTCGCAGTCCATTAATATTAAATCAAAAGGCGTAGTTTGTTTGCTGACTAAACTAAAGGCTTCTTCGCCATTAGGAGCAATCTCGGCATCAATACCAATTTGTTTTAAGAGTGCGCTAATAATAAGCTGATTAACACTATTATCTTCGGTTAATAATACCTTTAGTTTAGAAAAATCACCCCACGGTAATATAGGCTGAATAGGATTAGTTATTGTAGGTAATTCTTGGGTTAAGGTAACGGGCAATAAAAGGGTAAATTGTGTACCTTTACCGAGTTGACTAGTGACGGTAATACTACCGTGCATAACTTCGATAAGTTGTTTACTAATCGCTAAACCTAATCCTGTGCCGCCATATTTACGTGTTGTTGAGGCATCAGCTTGATGAAACGCCGAAAACACATCTTTAATTTGTGCTTTATTTAAACCTATACCTGTATCGCTAATAATAATTTGTAATTTAACGGTATTGCGGTCAACCTGAAATATACGTTTAGCTTGTAATCTAACCGAGCCATGATGAGTAAATTTAATGGCATTACTTAATAAATTAAATAAAATTTGTTGCAGACGTATAGGGTCGCCTTCTATCCATGAGGGAATGTCTTGGTCAATATCAAAAATCAAATCAATATCTTTATGCTGTACATTAGTCGATAAAATTTGATGAGTAGATGATAATAGCTTAGGTAAATTAAAGGGGGTTTGTTCTAGCTCAATACTGCCCGATGTGATTTTGGCATAATCTAAAATATCATTAATAATACCTAATAATAACTTTCCTGAGTTTTTAAGCAAATTAATATAATGTTGTTGAGAGCTATTAAGTGTGGTGGCTTCTAATAGTTGAGCCACACCAATCACGGCATTCATTGGGGTTCTTATCTCGTGACTCATCCGCGCTAAAAAATCTGTTTTTGCTTGGTTTTCGGCAAGAGCAATAGCGGCTTCTTTTTCTTTTTCTTCTTTGTCACGTTTAAGGCTATTAATACGTTGCGCTAAACCTATAGATAATAACACTTGCTGTGCTGCAAACGAAAATTGCGCTCCTAAGATAATATAACTAATATTTTTAGCCCCAATTTGCATCATAATAATCATGGCTGCACCCATCATTAATAAAACACCCCATGCAAATATAAAAAGTTTTGCTTCTTTAAAGCCATCAAAATGTCGTTTAATCGCGATAGAAAATAATAATAAAATAACCACTAAACCCATGAGTGAGGTTATATTGGCCACAAAAGAAGTAGGTAGTAAAAAATGAAAAACAGCACATACTGCTAAAAAGAAAGAAAGCCATTTAAGTAAGGGGTGAATAATTTTATTTTTTTTGGTGTTTAAAAATAGCCTAGAAAATAACGTACCCGCACTGAGTGCAAAAAATGCAAAGCTATAAACCGATAAATTATTCCATTGGGGTGAGTTTGGCCATAGTTGAAATAACGAACCTTGTTCACTCGCAAAAAATAATAGCGTAAAACCAACATATAAAATGTCTCTGTACACGACAATTTTTTTAAGTCTATGAAGTATTTGACATTTTATCATT
>ERZ724510.135-NODE-135-length-40339-cov-16.285746_pt1 | contig 40339 bp, 36 predicted proteins | sample MGYA00376043_ERZ724510 | MGnify/ENA primary metagenome ERZ724510 (study PRJEB28724, sample SAMN07190888) | wastewater metagenome | isolation source: influent of sewage treatment plant in Hong Hong | place: USA: Christiansburg, Virginia | collected 2016-03-01 ... | reverse complement strand
TTTGCTGTCCCTGAATGGCAAACATCAGAATGGTGTGTGCGCCGATATCGGTGACACATGCTGCCGCCACTTCATCAATACCGGCGCGGGAATCGATCAAGATCACATCCGGTTGGATCTGTGTTTCCAGTTGCTGGATCAGGCGATTCAAGCGACGTGACCAGGTTTCAACACCTCCTTGAGCCAGGACTTTAGGCATCCAGACCCGACCAAGCTTAGCGACGTATTCGCCGGGCTCATGACCATGGGCTGGCACGAGGTAGATTTGCCCGGCAGTAGGCCAATTGCTGGTGGCGTAAAGATCGTTCAGCAGCCCATCGCCATTGCCGACCAGATCTTCCACCAGCCAGTCGGTTATGCCATATTTGGGTTGCCGGTCTACTGGCAGCAAGGCGCTGGATAGCCCGGGCGATTCCAGATCCCCATCCAGCACCAGCACCCGTTTGCCCTGTCTGGCCAGGCTCCAGGCGCTGGCGGCCAAGGCTGTCGAGCGGCCAACGCCGCCCTTGATCGAAAAAAACACGATACGTGGCGCGCCGGGGGCAACTTCTGCAATGCGTGCCCATTGGGTGTCCGTGGCCAGGCGGTCAACCACCTGCACTTGCGCAAAGCCCTCCAGCGGAAATGCTGACACACCCTGACAGGCTTCTTCCGGGGTCGCTTCGTACAGAATGCCATGGGTGGCAGGATAGGCGTGGGGTGCAAGTCGCATGGCCAGCGCCTGGTACATCGCTTCAACCTGGGTGCGCAGGGACGGCGTGTGTGCCAGTGTGTCCGGCGCGATAAATCGTACTCGCCCGTTGAGGTCGCGGTTGATCAGCAGCCACGCCAGTGAGTCCACCACCGGGCGATGTGCTTCAAGAACGTCAGTGGCAATGGGCAAAATCTGATCAAAGGTGGTCATATCAACCCGTCTTTTTGTGCTTTTTTGAGCAAGGCATACACCGCCCGGGCACCTGCCTGATGGCGTTCAATCCGGCTTTGATCAAAACTGGATTGAGCGGCATAACGTTGCGACGCTTCCCAGTCAGCAAACGGATTCGCCGACAGGACATACCCTACACCCTCGGTATGGCGATGGCGATAACTCTCGAAACGCGTCCAGATGCCATCGGCGTGTAGCCTGTCTTTTTTGTCGCTAGGGCTGCCCTGCGCATCAATCGACATGCCGAACGCCATCATCAGGCGTTTCAGACCACACTCGACGGACATCCCATACAGATGGTCGGCATTGGCCCAACGTTGGGCCTGGTGCAGATATTCTGCATCATTCCAATGACGTTGATGGGCATCGAAAAAATCCGTTTGCATCGCGGTTTCCTTCAAAGTCAATTCGGCCAGTACCGGGCGGCCATTTTAGCGTACTTGTGCCCAACGCCCGTGGTTTTCCCCGTGTTGCCGCGTAGCTGGCATTGTCATGCTGTGTTCATCCCCCCACCCGCCCAGCCCAGGCCAGCGCATCCTCCATCCGGTCGTCGCCCCAGAACATTTCTTGCCCTACCCAGAACGTGGGTGCGCCAAACAGGCCGCGTTGCCGCGCCCACTCGCTGCGCTGGTTGGCGGCATGATAAATCCCGCTTTGCCGGGCCAAGGCCAGCCAGCGCGGTGCGTGTGCCGTCAGTCCGTGCAGCGCGGCCAGCAGGCAGTCTGGCTGGCGGATATCCTGGTCGTGGACAAAGTTGGCGGTCAGCAGGCGTTGGCAGAACTGTGCAGCCCATGGCGTGGCGGCGGCGAGCATGGCCAGCTGGGTGGCATGCCGGGCGTGGCGGGGAAACTCGCTGGGCGGGGAAAACGGCAACTGGTATTTGTCTGCCTGACGGGCCATGTCGCGCCAGAGGTAGGCCCGTTTGGCTGGCTGGGCATTGAATGGCGAATCTTGCCAGCCCTGCGCCCGAAAAATCGGTCCGAGCAAAAATGGCCGCCAGCGCACGGCCACCCCGGCGGCTTTGGCCAGCGGGGTGATGCGCAAGGCCGACAAATAACAGTAGGGGCTGGCCAGATCCAGCCAGAATTCCACCGATGGGGCTGACATGATGTTGTGGTCTTGGGTTGGGGCGCTGGCATGCGTGCGGCGCATGCCAGACAGCAAGAAATGCGGTTGAACCGGGTCGGTGCACTGGCTAGAGTCAGCGTTGACCTTACTCCGACGAGCCTGTGATGAAGCCTACGGATTCCCGACCAATGCCGCAAGCGGTGCGCTTTGCCGCCGCCGATGGCTACCCGCTGCATGGCCATGTCTGGCGCTGTGCCGAGCCTGACCGACATCGGGCGGTGGTGGTGATTAATCCGGCAACTGCCGTGCACAGCCGCTACTACGCGCGCTTTGCCGAGTTTCTCCACGGCAGGGGCCTGGACGTGCTGACCTATGATTATCGCGGCATTGGCGGCTCACGCCCGGCCAATTTGCGCGGTTTGCAGGCCGGTTGGCTGGAATGGGGCGAGCTGGATTTTGAAGGGGCGTTGCGCTGGCTGGAGGCACATTGCCCGGACCAGCCGGTGCTGGCGGTGGGGCACAGCGCCGGCGGGCTGTTGCTTGGGCTGGCCGAGTCTAACCGGCGGATTGTGCGCAGCCTGACGGTGGGGGCCCAGTTTGCCTACTGGCGCGACTACGCCCGCGACCAGCGCTGGGGCATGTGGTGGAAGTGGCATGTGCTGATGCCGGCGCTGACGGCGGTGTGCGGGTATTTTCCTGGCCGGCGGCTGGGCTGGCTGGAGGACACCCCGCAAGGCGTGGTGCGCGACTGGACTTCACGTCACCCGCGTTTTGAACATGGGCTGGGGCGCGGTCGGGCGCGTAGTGCCGACCGGCCTGCGCGGCTGACCGCGCGCTGTGCTGCGCTGGGCGGCGAATTGCTGGCGCTGTCGGCCAGTGATGACCCATTTGCCACGGTGCCGGCGGTGCAACGGTTGCTGGGCTATTTTACCGGCAGTCGCCGCTGTCATCTGCAGCTGGAGCCAGCCAGGGTGGGGGTGGCGTCAATTGGCCACTTTGCTTTTTTTCATGCCCGCTTTGCCGATTCGCTCTGGCCGCTGGCCGGGCAATGGCTGCAGCAGGGCCGCCTGCCTGCTGCCGTGCCGGGGGCGTGGATTGCCCCCTATCTTGCCGATTGATATCTTCCTGATTGATCTGGGGGCTGGCGGGGATGTGGCCGGGTGCGCAAGCGCGCGGTTTATTCGCCTTGGCGTGCTGCCGCCAGGCTCAGGCGCACCGCCCGCACATACCCCAGTACGCCAAGGAAGAACAGCGTGCTCAGCAGCACCTCGCCACCCGCCAGCCACTGTGACAGGCCCCGGTCAGCCCAGGCGCGGGTGACGCCTTCGGCAAAAAAGGCCAGGATGAACATGCTCGACCACTGGTAGGTGTACACCCGGTTGCGCAAAATGCCGAACAGCGGCAACAGCAGCACCACGGCCTTGAGCACCAGAAAACTGCCACCAGGGCGCAAGGGGGCCAGCCAGAGCTCCCAGGCCAGGGTGAGCAGAATCAGGCCAATCAGGCTGGCGATGCTCAGCCAGTGACAGAAATTTTTGCTCGGATTCATGCGTCACCTTCGGTGGGGCTGTCTGGCACGGCATCTTTCGCGACGGGTTTCACCAGCCAGGCGGCCAGCACAATACCCAGTTCGTACAGCAGCCACAGCGGCACGGCCAGCATGATCTGCGACAGCACATCGGGCGGGGTGACCACTGCCGCGACCACAAACGCGCCGACGATCACATAAGGCCGGGCTTCCTTGAGTTTGGCAATGTCCACAATGCCAAAGCGCACCAGCAGGATCACCACCACTGGCACTTCAAAGGTGATGCCAAAGGCGAGGAACATGCCCAGCACAAACGACAGATAATTGTCGATGTCGGTCATCATCGACACGCCTTCCGGGGTGACCGAACTCATAAAGCCAAACACCACCGGAAACACCAGAAAATACGCAAAGGCCATGCCGAGGATGAACAGCAGCACGCTGGAGGCAATCAGCGGCACAATCAGCCGTTTTTCATGGGCATACAGGCCAGGGGCAACAAAGGCCCACACCTGATAGAGCGTATTGGGCAGTGCCAGTACAAAGGCCACCATCATGGTGACTTTCATCGGCACAAAAAATGGCGTGGTCACGTCGGTGGCAATCATGGTGGCACCGACCGGCAGCACCTTCATCAGCGGCAAGGCCAGCAGCCGGTAAATATCGCCTGACCAGTGAAACAGGCCAAGAAACAGCACCAGCAGGCCAATCAGCATCCGGACCAGCCGGGTGCGCAGCTCAATCAGGTGGGCAAGCAGGGGTTGGGCTTCGGTCATGTCGGCTTGGGAGAAGAGGCGGAGGAAGAATCCGGGGCAGCCGGGGCGTCAGGGCCGGGCACCCTGGCAAGGGTTGGGTGCGGGTGGGCCGGATCAACTGCTGCGGTGTCCAGCGGAACCGGCGCGGGGGGGCTTGGTGGGGTGTCCACTGCCGGGGTCACCGCGTCGTTCACCGCCTGCTGGGCCTGGTTCACGGCCTCGCTGACCTCGCTGGCCGTTGCGTTCAGCTGCGACTGGACCTCGCTGACGGTTTGTCTGGCGTCGCTGACTTCACGCTGCACCGAATCCTGCAGGGTTTGCGCGGCGGTTTGTACTTCGCTTTGCAGCTGCTTGAGTTCGGTCAGGTTGACCTCTCGCTGGATGTCGGCCTTGACGTCGTGCACATAGCGCTGGGCGCGCCCCACCAGCGCGCCCACTGTGCGCGCCACCTTGGGCAGTTTTTCCGGGCCGATCACCACCAGCGCCACCACGCCAATCACGGCCAGTTCGCCAAAGCTGATATCGAACACGGCGACTTACTTTTTGTCGGTTTCGACGTCGATCACCCGGCCAGTGTCACCCGGCTTGGCCGGCGGCTGGGCTTCTTCGCTCTTCATGCCATCCTTGAAACCCTTGACTGCACCGCCCAGATCCTGGCCGAGATTACGCAGTTTTTTGGTGCCAAAAATCAGAACCACCACCACCAGCACGATGACCCAGTGCCAAATGCTCAAAGAACCCATGTGTTAAAACTCCTGTAGCGGGCTGCCGCGCGGGGGGACGCGAACTCAGCCCTTGTGACCAAATACGTGGACGTGCAGGTGATACACTTCCTGCCCACCCAGCTTGCCGGTGTTGATCCCGGTCTTGAAGCCGGCGGCCAGCCCTTGCTCGCGGGCCAGTTCCGGCACTTTTGTCATGATCTTGCCCAGAATGTCCGCATCGTCAGCCGTGGTGGTCAGCAGCGATTCGATATGGCGTTTGGGGATGATCAGAAAATGCACCGGCGCAATCGGACGGATGTCATGAAAAGCCAGCATGTCATCGTCTTCGTACACCTTGTTGCACGGGATTTGCCCGGCAATGATCTTGCAGAACAGACAGTCGCTCATGGATCCCTGCCTCAGTCCTTGGCGGCGCGGGCCGCTTTTTCATCATGGCCGGAAATGCCTTCGCGGCGCTTGAGTTCAACCAGCACATCGTCCGGGCGCAGGCCGTGATAGGTCAGCAGCACCATCGAATGAAACCACAGGTCAGCCACTTCGCGCACCAGATGCAGCTTGCTGCCATCCTTCGAGGCCATCAGCACTTCGGCACATTCTTCCGCGACTTTTTTCAGCACGGCGTCTTCGCCCTTGTGCAGCAGTTCGGAAACGTAGGACGATTTCGGGTCGGCGCTCTTGCGCGCTTCCAGGGTGTCGGCAATGTGGAACAGCACTTCGGCGTGAATCATGGCAGTCTCTTGGGTAGGAAGTGAACAAACCGGTTGTTGGCTGCCACAGCAGCCAACGCTATCGTGTAGTGCGCATATTACCGTGTGATGGCGCGGCGCGTCATGCGCGCAGGCCATGGCCACCAGCGCGGGTGTTCAGTGCCCGTGCGGCGCAGCGTAAATGCTGGCCGGATCTTTCAGCACCGCGTCCACCACCTGCCAGTCCTGGCCATCCAGCCGGCGGAAAAAACAGCTTTCCCGCCCGGTATGGCAGGCAATGCCGCCGGCCTGGTCGATGATGAACAGCACCACGTCGCCATCGCAGTCCAGCCGCACTTCATGCACGGTTTGCAGGTGGCCGGATTCTTCGCCCTTTTTCCACAGCCGGTTGCGCGAGCGGCTCCAGTAGTGGGCAATGCCAGTGTCGGCGGTCAGCTGCAGCGATTCGCGGTTGACATTGGCCACCATCATGATGCGCTGGGTGTCGCGGTCCTGGGCGATGGCGGTCACCAGGCCATTGGCGTCCCATTTGACCGCGTCCAGCCAGGCGGATTGTGCTGTCTGGCTCATAAGCGCACCTCAATGCCATGTTGTTGCATCAGGTGTTTGGCCTGGGCCACGGTGTATTCGCCAAAGTGGAAGATGCTGGCGGCCAGCACCGCGTCGGCGTGGCCTTGCAGCACGCCGTCGGCCAGGTGTTGCAGATTGCCCACGCCACCCGAGGCAATCACCGGAATCGACACCGCATCGCTGACCGCGCGGGTCAGCGGCAGGTTGAAGCCAATCTTGGTGCCGTCGCGGTCCATGCTGGTCAACAGGATTTCCCCTGCGCCCAGTTCCTGCATCTTTTGTGCCCAGGCCACCGCGTCCAGCCCGGTGGGGTTGCGTCCGCCATGGGTGAACACCTCCCAGCGGTCGTTGTCCGGGCTGACGGCCTTGGCGTCTACCGCCACCACAATGGCCTGCGAGCCAAACTTGTCGGCGCATTCACGCACCAGCTCCGGGTGGGTCACTGCGCTGGTGTTGATGCTCACCTTGTCGGCCCCGGCGTTGAGCAGCCGGCGCACGTCTTCCACCTTGCGCACGCCACCGCCCACCGTCAGCGGGATGAACACCTGTTCGGCCACCGCTTCGATGATGTGCAGGATAATGTCGCGGTCGTCGCTGGAGGCGGTGATGTCGAGAAAGGTCAGTTCGTCAGCGCCCTGCTCGTCGTAGCGGCGGGCAATTTCCACCGGGTCGCCGGCGTCGCGCAGGCCGACAAAGTTGACGCCCTTGACCACGCGACCGGCGGTCACGTCCAGGCAGGGGATGATGCGTTTGGCTAAAGACATGGCGGTTTGGATTCGTCTCGGTCAGATGAAACCCCGCCCGCGCAGGCGCGCGCAGCGGGGAAAAGCAGGCAGCTGCGCTTAGCTGCCCAGCGTATCGGCCAGATCCTGGGCTTCGCGGAAGTTGATGCTGCCCTCGTAAATGGCCCGGCCAGTGATCGCGCCTTCAATGCCTTCGCTTTCCACCCCGCACAGCGCGCGCACGTCGTCCAGGTTGGTCAGGCCACCAGAGGCAATCACCGGAATGCTCAGCGCTTGCGCCAGCTTGACGGTGGCGTCGATGTTCACGCCGCTCATCATGCCGTCGCGGCCAATATCGGTGTAGATCACCGACACCACGCCGTAGTCCTGAAAGCGGCGGGCCAGGTCGATCACGTCGTGGTGGGTCACCTTGGCCCAGCCATCGGTGGCCACCTTGCCATCCTTGGCGTCCAGGCCAACGATGACCTGGTTGGGGAAGGCGTCGCAGGCGTCGTGCAGAAAGCCGGGGGTTTTCACCGCCGCTGTGCCGATGATGACGTACTGCAGGCCCATGTCGAGGTATTTTTCGATGGTGTCCAGGTCACGGATGCCGCCACCCAGCTGCACCGGCATGTCATTGCCCACTTCGGTCAGGATGTCGCGGATGACCGCGAGGTTTTTCGGCTTGCCGGCAAAGGCACCGTTCAGATCGACCAGATGCAGGCGACGGGCGCCCTGATCGCGCCAATGGGCGGCAACCTTGACCGGGTCGTCGGAAAACACGGTCGCATCGTCCATGACGCCTTGTTTCAGGCGTACACACTGGCCGTCTTTCAGATCAATCGCGGGAATCAGCAGCATGATGTGTCTCGGGTTGTTCGGGTGTTCAGGGTTATCGCTGACCATCCCAGCCAATGAAGTTGTCCAGCAACTTCAGGCCGGCGGCCGCACTTTTTTCGGGGTGAAACTGGGTGGCGAATACATTATCACGGCCCAGGATGGCGGAAAATGCAAACGGGTATTCAGCATAGCCCAGCGACAGGCCAGGGTCGGCAGGGGCCATATAATAACTGTGGACAAAATAAAAGCGGCTGCCGTCGGCCACGCCGGCAAACAGCGGGTGGCGCACGGTTTGCCAGACTTCATTCCAGCCCATGTGCGGCACCTTCAGCCGTGCGCCCTGGGCGTCCAGCTGGCCATCGGGAAAGCGCTTGACCAGGCCGGAGTAGATGCCCAGCGCGGCGGTGTCGCCTTCTTCGCTGTGGTCCAGCAGCAACTGCGCGCCCACGCACACGCCAAAGAACGGCTTGCTGGCGGCCGCGTCGATCACGGCTTCCTTCAGGCCCGAGGCAATCAGCTCGGCCATGCAGTCTTTCATCGCGCCCTGGCCAGGAAACACCACTTTGTCGGCGCGGCGCACCACGTCGGGGTCTTGCGTCAGCGCCACCTCGGCACGGCCTTGCGCCACATGCTCCAGCGCCTTGGTCACCGAGCGCAGGTTGCCCATGCCGTAGTCCACCACGGCGATTGTCGGTTTGGCAGCGCTCATGCGGTCAGGGTTCCTTTGGTGGACGGGGTGACGCCGGCCATGCGTGGGTCTGGCTCCACCGCCATGCGCAGCGCGCGGCCAAACGCCTTGAACACGGTTTCCGCCTGATGGTGGGCGTTGACCCCGCGCAGGTTGTCGATGTGCAGGGTGACCATGGCGTGATTGACAAAGCCATGGAAGAATTCAGAAAACAGATCGACGTCAAACTGGCCAATACAGGCGCGGGTGTAGTCGATGTTGTACACCAGACCGGGGCGACCGGACAGGTCGATCACCACTCGCGACAGTGCTTCATCCAGCGGCACATAGGCATGGCCGTAGCGGCGAATGCCCTTTTTGTCGCCAATGGCCTTGGCGAAGGCCTGGCCCAGGGTGATGCCGATGTCTTCCACCGTGTGGTGGGCGTCGATGTGCAGATCGCCCACGGCGCTGATGTCGAGGTCGATCAGGCCATGGCGGCAGATCTGGTCCAGCATGTGCTCCAGAAACGGCACACCAGTGGCAAAGTGGCTGCGCCCTTCGCCGTCCAGGTTGATCGAGACGGTAATCTGGGTTTCCAGAGTGTTGCGTGTAATGTCAGCCTGACGCATGAGATACCATAGCGAGAAAAGGATTCGGGCCGTGCGCAGCGGCGCGGCGCGGTGGCACAGTGCTGCCATGATACCATTTCACCCGAAATCATTTCACGGGGATTGCACGGCGATACCTGTTCTGCCTGCCCCCGCTTGCCTGTGAGAGCCGAGACGACTATGAGCCAATACTGGAGCGCCGTGGTACACGGCCTGACCCCCTACACACCGGGCGAGCAGCCCAAGCTGCCCGATCTGGTCAAACTCAACACCAACGAAAACCCCTACGGCCCGTCGCCCAAGGCGCTGGCGGCCATTCAGGCCGAGGTGAGCGACCATTTGCGCCTGTACCCCGACCCGAATGGCGACCGCTTGAAGGTGGCGGTGGCCGCCCACTACGGCGTCACCACCCGTCAGGTGTTTGTCGGCAACAGCTCGGACGAAGTGCTGGCCCATGTGTTTCAGGCCCTGCTCAAGCACAACGATCCCATTCTGTTTCCCGACATCACTTACAGCTTCTATCCGGTGTACTGCGGGCTGTACGGCATTGGCTACCGCGAAGTGCCGCTGGATGCCGAGTTTGCCCTGAACCCGGACGACTACCACACCCCCAACGGCGGCATTATCTTCCCCAATCCGAACGCACCGACTGGCCGGCTGCTGGCGCTGAGCGCGATTGAGCAGATTGTTCAGGCCAACCCGGACAGCGTGGTGGTGATCGACGAAGCCTACATCGATTTTGGCGGCGACAGCGCCATTGCCCTGGTGGACCGCTATCCCAACCTGCTGGTGACGCAAACCCTGTCCAAATCGCGCTCGCTGGCCGGTTTGCGCGTGGGCTTTGCCGTGGGCCACCCGGATTTGATCGACGCGCTGGAGCGGGTGAAAAACAGCTTCAACTCCTATCCGCTGGACCGCCTGGCGCTGGCGGGGGCCACCGCCGCCATCAACGATGTCGAGCACTTCAACCACACCCGCCATGCAGTGATGGCCACCCGCGAGCGGCTGAGCCAGGCGCTGACCGGGCTGGGGTTTGACGTCTTGCCGTCGGCGGCCAACTTTGTGTTTGCCCGCCACCCGCAGCACGACGCCGCCACGCTGGCCGCCGGCCTGCGCGAGCGGGCGATTATCGTGCGTCACTTCAAGCTACCGCGCATTGACCAGTTTTTGCGCATGACCATCGGCACCGACGCGCAAAGCGAAGCCCTGCTGGCCGCGCTGACGGCCCTGCTCAAGCCGTAAGCCCCCTCCCTGCCGCGCCAGCCAGCTTGCGGCTGGCGCGGCACCGTGGCCCGGCTAGCCGGGTATGGCGCGCGCTGGGTGGGGGCGTCATGGCGATGCAGCAGATCGCACGGCATTAGCTGGCTGGAATATCCCGTGCATGACAAAAAATTTATCAAAAAAATATTCTGCGCCGTGTGCAAGTTGCTGGCCGGCGGTTCAGTCCTGGCTGGCTGGGTGAGCCCAGCCTGACCAGGCAGGGCATGCCCTCGTGCCCCTGCGCCCGTTTTGACGCACTGAACCCCGGTTCAGTGCGAAATCCCCATTTTTTACCCACCATCCTGGTTAAAGGGTTTTTGTTTTAAGTGACTGAGTTGCTTGGTGTTTTCCCTTGACGTTAACCCTGGCATGCCGCGCACGCAAACGGAAAGGAAATTACCCGCACGGAGTAGGGGTTTTTCCTGATAATCCAGCTACCTCTTACCGTGCGTGCAGCTGTCACAACGCGGTGTTGTGCGGGTGATTGCGGGTGCCAAACACACGGCGCAACGCGCAAACCCACAGTAAACCCTCGTTTGAAACAGTGCCGTTAGGCAAATCTACGAATTGTCGGAACTGGCCGGGCACGCGATGATAACGACTCGTTTGACGGAGTTTGCCCATGGTTAACCTAATTACTGAATCCCCAATGATTATTCCTGTGGCATTGCTTGCCTCAGTCAGCTACCTGTGGGTGTGGCGCCGTCGACAGCTGCGCAGTGTCAGCCACCGCGCCCGGCGCATCGACCCCATCGGCGAGGCCGAAGTGTTTTTGGCCTATGGTCGCAGCAAAGACGCCCTGCGCGTTTTGCGCACGGCACTGAACCAGGAACCGGGCAATCTGAAAATCAAGGTGGTGATGCTGCGGGCGCTGGCCGAGCTGAACGATGTGCCCGGCTTCATCCGCCTGGCCCGCGAAGTGCAGGCACCGCTGAGTGGCCAGCCGGTATGGCAGCAAATCTGCAAAACCGGACAACGGCTGCAACCGGAAAACCCGCTGTTTCGTTGAGGCTCGGGCAGGGTGCGTCACCCCAAGCGGGCGACGCACCAGGCATCAGGTTGCAGGCGTGCCGGGCTTGGGCTGGCGGAGTGTTGTACTGGTGATGTTTCTTCAGGCCATGAAACGATTCTCTGCCCTTAATCACATCAGCCCTTACCGTTTCCTGAATGCCTTTCCAGCCAGCATTGCCCAAGGGGGGTTAGGCGGTAGCGCTGCTTGCTGCTACGCGGCTTATCAGGCAGCGTCATTTCGAGCACGCCCAGCGCCAATGCCCGCTTGAGGTAAGCTAAACGGAAGTGCTCTTCACTCTTGAGGCCAAGTGCAAACTGGATTTGCTGCCGGGACATCTCGCCTGCCATGGTGTGCAGCAAGCGCGCAACTTCCCCTGTGACTTCCCCTGTGACTTCCCCTGTGACTTGATCTGTGGATAAGGTTTTGGGTTGGGCAAGCGGATGGCAGGGCAAACGGATCACAAACGACAGCCGGTCATTGTCTGATTCAAACCGTGGTGAGGGAGAGCCGTTTGCGGCCATTACCTTGAGGATTTTCGGAATGCCGGTCGAGCGGCCTTCCGTGAGATCCAGCTCCTTCAGAAACTCACCAATCCGTCGGTTGCGGTAGCGGCGGCTGACGGCACGACCGGCCTGCAGATCCTCTAAACGGATAGACCGGTCCGGGCCGGGAAAACTGACGATAACCAGCTCATCATGGCCGATACGTACCTCAATCGGTTCACGTTCTTCGTAAGATCGGTGGTAGACCGCGTTGACCAAGGCTTCCTCGACGGCGGCGTAGGGAAAGTTCCAGACCCGCGTGGCCTCGGCCCGGTCCGGATGTTTGATGACTGTTTCACGCAGGAAGTTGCGCTGGATGTAGCTCAACGCCTCACGCGTCATCCGTGCCAGCGGACCCCTGAAAATCTTTTCCTCGAAGCGATTGCCGCCCGCACCTTCAGGAAACCAGACCACATCGATTTGCACGCCGGGGAAAAATCGTTCCGGCGTCTCATTGAAAAACAGCAAGCCGACGTTCTTGGGCCATAGTGATTCGCTGGGCCCACCCGCCACATTCATCTGCCGCGCCAATGCCTCTGCCGAAATCGCCGGCGCATCTGTCGCCAAGGCGCTGTTCACCTCCAACAAGAAAGCCACCATTAGCGGCTTGGAGAGATCGTCAATCTGCACAGACTGGTGGTAGCGGTCGTCGAATGGCACCTTGGCTGCCAGGCTCAGCAATTCCTGTTCGGTTTCACCCTTGGCCTCGACCGTGCTGCTGTAGCGCCGAATGTAGTAGCGCCACATCTTCTTACTGGCGGTGACCGATTCTGGCGCCTTGTAGGGCCTGTTTTGCCCTCCCGGTGCCCATAACACGATCAGCTTGTGCCCTTCAACCTCCTCGATACTCAACACCGGAAAGTAGGGTGGCTGGATCAACTGACAGGCGGCCAACAACGCCTGTTGAATCTTGTCGAGTTGCTTGTCGGCCAGTCCCACTGGTGGGAACACGGGCTGGCCATTTGCGTCGCAGTCTTGCCCAATCACCACATAGCCGCCGCCAAGGTTCTCGAAGTCGTTGGCAAAGGCACATAGGGTGCGGATGATTGCGTCGGGATTCCATCCGGTCTTGTACTCGATGCGTTCGCCCTCAACCGTGCGCTGACGCAGCAGGTCATTGAGGTTGATGGGGAGTTTGGTGCTCATGCAGAGGCACCTCCAGTGCACTTGGATTTGATGAATTCAACAATGGGTTTGAATGGTTGAAAGCACATTTGCCAACACGTAAAATCCAGCAAAATCAATATTCTGGGTTGCTGCCTTCGAGGGAGTGACGATTTTTTCAGCGAATCCCACGACGCAAGTTGTCTGCCGCTGAAAGTTTACCACTGGGATGCTGGTGCCAACATCCACATCGTTATTGAGCTGTCCTCCCTGCCGGAATCGGAATGTGGTGACATCAGGGGTATTTCCAATCACCTCATTGCACGCCTCTTGGGGGGACGAAAAAATGGGGCTACCACATGCGTCACCCCAAGCGGGCGACGCACCTGGCATCAGGGCGTGCCGGGCGTGGGCTGGCGGTCGCGCATCAGCGCCGCCAGCACCAGACCAATCAGAAACATGAACATTTCCATCATGTGATCGCGGGTGATGTTTTCAATCACCATCCGCCCGGCAAAGCCGCTGATCAGAAACATGCTGGTCAGCGCCAGGGTATCGTGATGCTTCAGTAAGCGGCGCAGGCCCTGGGCAAACACGGCCAGCAAGAACGCTCCCCACAGTGCCATGCCCGGCCAGCCCATGCCCAAGGTGTATTCCACCAGCCCGCTGTGTGAATGGCGCACTGCCACCCCGTATTTTTCCATCACCGCATTGCTGTACGCCTTGCGGGTAAAGCCCATCCCCAGGGGGTGTTCTGCCGACAGCTTCATGCCGACAATAATCCACGCCGTGCGCTCGTAGGCCGAATCGTCCAGCGGCTGGCCGTCGGACAGAATCGGGTAGGGGTAGCGCTTGGCGTCCAGCCAGCTCAGCACGGTATCGGTATGAAATGAGTAGGCGGTGGATTCGACAAACCGGGCCCAGCGCGAGTCGGTTTTCAGGTGCAGTCCGGTCAGCGTGCCGGCCAGCAACAGCAGCGCCACAAACCCACCCATCCGATGGCTGCGTCGAATGGACGCTGGCGCGTAGTACAGCACCAGCAGCCCGGTGGACATGCACAGCAGCACCAGCCCAATCAGGCCGTTGCGTGCCCCGGAAAAAAACGTCACCGCTGCCGCCAGCAAGGCCCAGCCGGCCAGCAATAGCGACGGCACCTGGAAATACCGCCCGCCGCCGCTGAGCCGGCTGAACGCTTCGGCCATGCACAGCGACAAAAACAGATTGGCCAGGTAAGACACCTGCACCTTGCCGTTGAACACCCCGGTGGAATTAAATGGCGATTCGCCGTAAACCCCCCACGCCCACAGATAGTCCAGCGCCTGAATCAGCACCGCACAGCCCAGTGCCACAAACACCCCGTTGAGCACCTGCGCCCGGCCACTGCTGGCCTGGTGGCGGCCCAGGTACATCACCGCCATGCCCAGCAGCAGGGCCAGCGAGCTTTTCAGCCACTGCCCGCGCAATTCTTCCAGCGTTTCGCCCGGATGCAGCGCCACGGTGGGCACCTGAATCAGCAGCCACAGGCTGAGCAGCAGGTACAGCCATAGCGTGCGGCTGTGGCGCAGCTGCGTCCACAGCGCCTGGCGCACACTGGCCACGCTCAGACAGCACAGCAGGCTGGCGCTCATCAGGCTGTAGCGCAGGGCAATGGTGTGCGGGATCGACCAGATAATCAGCAGAATAAACGACATCCACGCCACGGCCTGGTAGCGGGTCAGGGTCAACGGAAGCTTCACACGACAGTCCTTGTGGCAGTCAGCAGACTGAGGGTGGCCTGGGCAATCTGCTCGGCAGAAATGCCGTCAATACAGGCGCGCGTGCCGGTGTGGCAGCGCGAGGGCGTGGCAAACACAAACGCGCACGGATAACAGTGCAAGCCCACCGGGGCAATGCGGATCACCCGCTGGCCCAGCGCGCGTTGTTCGCGTGGATCAGTGGGGCCCACCACGGTGACAATCGGCACCCCCACTGTGTCGGCCAGATAGGTAATGCCAGAATCCACCCCAACATACACCGCCAGCCCGGCCAGCAGCGCCGGCAGTTCATCCAGGCGAAAGCGCCCGCTGGCGTCGATCACCCGTGGTGAGGCCAGTTCGCGCTGGATCTCCTGCGCCAGCGGCGTGTCGCCAGCGCTGCCAATCAGCACCACGCAGGCCTGGCTGTTGGCCAGCAGTTGGCGGACCACTGCCACCAGCTTGGGCACACCCAGTTCCTTGAGCTTGTTGGCCGCGCTGACGCCCAGGCCAATCCACGGTGTGGCCGGCAGGTTCAGCGCGGCCAGCGCGGCGGGCGCGCTGCTTGCCCATTCAATCGATTTATCCTGGCCCAGCACCATGCCATGGCGGGCCAGCAGCCGGGCCAACGTCTCCAGTACCAGCTCGCCCGGCTGGTGGGCTTCGCCATCGCTCAGGCAGGGCCGTGCTGCACGCAGGGTGCGCCCCGGCCAGGTGGGCACAATCGACCAGCGCCGGGGAATACCCGCCCACAGCGGGGCCAGCCAGAAGGCCAGATTGGGCGACAGGGTGAGTACGGTATCGTAGCCGCCAGCGCGCAGCAGGCGCAGCAGCGCCCAGCGGCCACGCAGCCCGCGAAACGCCCGCGCCGGCAGGGCCAGCCGCTGCTGCACCGCCGGATGTCCGGCGATGATCTGCGTGGTGACCGGGTCGTGCAGCACAGTGAGTTCGGCCTGCGGGTGGGCGCGGTGCAAGGCGGCCATCACCGGGGTGGCACACAGCATGTCGCCAATCTTGGCGGTCTGGATCAGCAGGATTTTCCGGGGCGGACCACTGCGGGCGCGGGCGCGCCAGATCAGCCACGGCCAGCATAGCCAGGTCAGCAATAGCGCAATCATGCCAGCACCTCGTCAAATACCTGTTGCACCCCAGCCACATAGGCATCCAGGGAATAGTGGGCCAGCACCCGCGCCCGCCCGGCCTGGCCCATGGCCTGGCGGCGGGCCGGGCGGGCAATCAGCGTGGCCAGTGCCGCGGTGAGCGCCGGACGGTCGGCATAGGGAAACAGCAGGCCGGTGTGGCCGTCCACCACCAGCTCGGCGGAGCCACTCACCCGCGAGGCCAGCACCGGTTTGCCCAGCAGCATGGCTTCCAGCAGCACCCTAGGCAGCCCTTCGCTGGCGCTGGCCAGCACGCAAATATCCAGCGCGGCGGTCCAGTCCAGCACCTGCGCCTGAAACCCGACAAAGCGCACGCACCCTTCCAGCCCGGCGGCGTGGGCCTGCTGTTCCAGTGCCGCGCGCTGTGGGCCGTCGCCAATCACCAGCAGGCACAGCGGTGTGCTGACCTGGCCAACCAGCTGCGCCAGTGCGGCGATCAGGTCGGCCACGCCCTTGCGCGGCAGCAGCGAGCACACCGTGCCAATCACCACCGTGTCGGCGCTCACCCCCAGCCGGGCGCGGCAGGCGGCGGGGTCAGGCAGCGGTTGCTGGGGGTCGATGCCGTTGGGTACTACCCGAATCCGCGCCCGTGCCACCCCCTGCGCCACCAGGCTGTCGGCAATGCCGTGCGACACGGCAATGATGCACGCGGCCTGGTTGGCGGCGGCCACCGCGCGTGGGCTGAGTTGTGGATTGCTGCGGCAATGCTGGATCACCGGCACGCCGGCTTCGGCGGCGGCCAGATAGCCCTCCAGATTGGACAGCGGCTGGTTGTTCATATACAGCGCCCGATAGCCGCCGGCACGCAGTTGGGCGGCCAGCCAGCGGGCGTTGGGGCGGATGCGCCAGGCCAGTTCAATCTGTTCCACGGCGGCGGCGCGCCACTGGCGGCAGGGGGTGAGCAGGCCACGGGCGACTTCCTTGCCCAGCTTGGCCCAGCGCGGCTGGCGGCGTGCTGGGTGCAGGGTGAGCGGCACGTCCAGCGCGGCCAGGGTCTGGCTCAGGCACGGGCCGTGGCCACGCGGGTAGTCGTGGTAAAACACCGCATCGATGGCGTAGCGCTGGCGTGGCAGTCGGGCCAGCAAGGCCAGCAGGCTATTGGTGCCGCCGCCCCATTCCTGGCCAGTGTCCAGCAGTAGCAGGCGCTGCGCCGCGCTCATGCCGGCTGCTCCAGCCGCTGCCGGCAGGCGGCTTCCACTTCGTCCACGCTGATCAAATCCATGCATGGCGGTTCCGGGTAGGGGCAGCGCTTGGACAGGCAGGGCGTGCAGGTGCGCCATTTCTGGATCACCGTGTGGCGCTCCAGTGCCGTGGCCGGGCCGCTGCGCTGCCAGTCGGAGACGGCAAACAGTGCCACCACCGGGGTGTTGACCGCCACCGCCAGATGCAGGGCACCGGTATCCGGAGTGACAAGTAATTGCATGCGTGCCAGCAGCGCCGGCCACAGCGGCAGGGGCAGCGCGCCGGCGCTGACCACGGCACGCGGGCTGGCAATCTCGGCGGCAATGCGCTGGTTCAGGCCAAATTCGGCAGGCGAGCCGGTCAGCACAATGGCCAGCTCCGGGTCAGTTGCCAGCAGGCGGCGGGCCAGTTCGGCCAGCCGGCTGGCCGGCCAGCGCCGGCTGACGGTGGACGCGCCAGCCTGCAGGCCCACCACGCGCTGATGGTTGGCAATACCGCGCTCGGCCAGCCAGTCGCTTACCTGCTGGCGGGCGTCGCAGCCCACCGGCATGTCCATCTCCCAGCCGGTGGCCGCACCGCCGGCCAGCGCGGCAGTGGCCAGCCGTTGTTCGATGCCGTGGCGGAAGTCTTCCCAGCGCAGCTGTGGTTCGCAGTTGGAGAGCAGAAAGCGGAATGGATTGCCGGCGTTGGGCAGCTTGAATACCCAGCGCGCGCCAGACAGATACGCCAGCGGCGTGGCCTGCGGCTCGTTGCCGTGCAAAATCACCGCCAGATCGGGGCGCAGCTGGCGCAAGGTCCAGGCCAGGCGGGCAAAGCCTTTCCAGTTGCCGCGATAGCCCATCAGTTGGTCCACGCCGGGCAGCCGGGCAAACAGCTCGCGGTAGGCCGGGTGGACCAGCAGGGTCAGCCGTGCGTGCGGGTAGGCCAGGCGCAGGCTGCGAATGGCCGGGGTGGACATCAGTGTATCGCCAATGGCCGTGCAGGATATCACCAGAATCTGGCGGATGGCGGTGCTGCCCAGTTCGCCGGGGTCGGGCTGGCGGCGGTCCAGCCGCTTGGCCAGGCGCATGGCCAGCTTGAGCGCGTGTTCGCGCAGGTGAACGCCCATCAGGATGACTTCCGGCTCAGATACCAGTTGGCCAGACCAGGCTGCCGGTAGGCCCACAGCCGGGGGGCAAACCAGCCCAGCCCCTTGTCTTTCACCACAATCCGCGCCAGGCAGTCCTGGGCGTCGCCAGGATGAATCACGCCGGGGCGGGTGGTGTACAGATGGTCAAAGCCTGCGCTTTTGGCCACATGCAGGTAATCGTCGTCAAAATACCCCTGCGGCCAGCACAAATGCCGGCTGGCCTGACCCAGCCGCTCGCTCAGGGTGCGCCGGCTGTTGGCCAGATCGTGCGCCAGTGCCTGCATCTTGTTTTCGGCGTCGCCGGGGTAAACTTTGTCCCAGCGGGTGTGGGTGTGGGTGTGGCTGTGAAACTCAAAGGTGCCGGCGTCGCGGGCGGCGTGTACTTCGCTCCAGCGCATCATCACCAGATCGTGCTGGCCGGCGTCGATGGCGGTTTTGCTGGCATTGTGGGCCAGGCAGGGCGGCAGCGGCGCGCCCTGGCCGGCGTGGCGGCGCACCGGGCCATCGGTCAGCCAGCGGGTAATCACAAACAGCACGGCATGCAGGCCAGTGGCCTCCAGCACCGGGTGGGCGTGTACCCAGTTGTCAACGTAACCGTCGTCAAAGGTAATCACCACCGATTTGTCTGGCACCGGCTCGCCCGCCAGAAAACCGGCCAGCGCGTCCAGGGTCAGCGTGGTGTAGCCGTGGCGCTTGAGCCAGTGCATCTGGGCGGCAAAATGGTCGGGCGACACGGTGACCAGCCCTGGCGACGGGCTGATATGGTGGTACATCAACACGGGAACAACTCGTGATGCCATGGTGTTAGCGGCTCCGTCCCGCCAGCAGGCGGCGATACAGCAGCACCATGTGCTCGCACATGGTGTCGGTGAGGAAATGGCTGACCACCCGGTCGCGGCTGCGTGCGGCCATGGCGGCGCGGGTGGCCGGGTCGGACAGCAGGCGGATGATGGCCGCCGCCAGCGCCGGGCTGTCGTCCACTGGCACCAACAGGCCATTATCGCCGTCGCCCACCACTTCGGGCACCCCGCCCACCTGGGTGCCGACAATCGGCAAGCCCATCGCCATCGCCTCAATATACGCGGTGCCCAGCGCTTCTTCACGGGTGGGCAGCACAAACAGGTCCAGCCCGGCCAGCACATTGGCCACGTCGCGGCGCAGGCCAAGCAAATGCACCCGCTCGCTCAGGCCCAGCGCGGCAATCTGCGCTTTGAGGTTATCGGTTTGCGGGCCGTCGCCGGCAAACACAAAGTGTGCGTCTGGCAGCGCCTGCAAAATCTGTGGCACGGCGTCCACAATCAGATGGTGGCCTTTTTTCTGGCGCAAGATGGCCACCGTGCCCACCAGCGGCACTTCTGGCCCCAGGCCCAGTTCGCCGCGCAGCGACGACGGGCCATCCAGCGCCAGTGCGTCGGGTTCGATGCCGGTGTAAATGGTGCTCACCCGCTCGGCGGCCACACCTTCGCTGATCAGATACTGGCGCACATATTCGCTGACCGCCACCACATGGTGCGGCAATACCGAATAGGTAAAGCGCGAGGTGATCGGCAAGGCCAGGTGGCGGGTGCGCACCACCAGCGGCTGCCGCCAGGCCAGGCGGCCAGCCAGCCCGGCCAGCAGGCTGTCGCGGCCACTGTGGGTGTTGACCACGTCCACCCGCTCGCGCTGAATCAGCTTGACCAGTGCGCTGACTGCGGCAAAGTCCACGCTGCTGCGCATGCGCACGCGGGTGACGGCAAAGCCTTCGGCTTCGGCGCGCTCGGCCAGCCGGCTGCCCGGCTGGCAGGCAAACAGCACCCGCACGCCATGGCGGGCCATGCCGCGCGCTTCTTTGAAGGTGCGATGCTCCTGCCCGCCCCAACCCTTGGACGATTCTGTGTGCAGCACCACCAGCTCAGCCATGTTGCGGTTCCTTGAATTGCAAACGATGCAGATTGGCGTACAGGCCGTTGCACGCCAGCAAGTCGGCGTGGCTGCCCATTTCGGCAATCTGGCCCTGGTTCATCACCACAATCCGGTCTGCATTTTCGATGGTGGACAGGCGGTGTGCAATCACAATGGTGGTGCGGTTTTCCATCAGCCGCTCCAGCGCCGCCTGCACCAGCCGTTCCGACTGGGTGTCCAGCGCGCTGGTGGCTTCGTCCAGAATCAGCACCGGGGCGTTTTTCAGCAGTGCGCGGGCAATCGCCAGCCGCTGGCGCTGGCCGCCAGACAGACGCACGCCATTTTCGCCAATCAGCGTATCCAGCCCCTGTGGCATGGCTTCGATAAAGTCCAGCGCATTGGCCGCACGCGCGGCTTCGACGATTTGTTCGCGGCTCACCTGCTCCAGCCGGCCATAGGCAATATTGGCTGCCACGCTGTCGTTGAACAGCGTCACATCCTGGCTGACCATGGCAATCTGGCTGCGCAGATTGGCCAGGCGCAGCTCGGTCAGCGGCACATCGTCCAGCAGAATTTGCCCGGCGCTGGGGTCGTAAAAGCGCGGCAGCAGGTTGACCAGCGTGGTTTTGCCACTGCCGGAACTGCCCACCAGCGCCACGGTTTCGCCGGGGCGAATCTGCAGGTTCAGCTCGGCCAGCGCATCGCGCTCGGCGTTGGGGTAGCGAAACTGCAGCTGGCGGAACTCAATCTTGCCCTGCGCCCGGCCCAGCTCGCGCTGGCCTGGGTCGTGCTCGGCGGCTTCATCCAGAAAGCCAAACACGCTTTCGGCAGCGGCCAGGCCTTTTTGCAGCGACTGGTTGATGCTGGTAATGCGCTTGACCGGGGCAAACAGCATGATCATCGCGGTCAGAAACGACATGAAATCGCCGGCGGTAAACTGGTTATGGCTGGCGCGCACGCTGGCAAAGTAGATGATCACCGCCAGCGCCACCGACACAATCAGCTGGGTGATGCCGGTGTTCGACGAGGTGGTGGCCGCCTGCTTCACGCCGTTCAGCCGCAGCTGGTTGGCCGAGCGCATAAAGCGTTGCGCTTCATACTTTTCGCCGCCATAGACCTTGACCACCCGCTGACAGTCGATCGACTCGCCCAGCACCTGGGTCATCTGCCCCATGGTGGCCTGGTTTTGCCGCGACAGCGCGCGCAGGCGACGCCCCACAAAGCGGATGCTCACGCCCACCACCGGAATCATGGTCAGGCAGATCAGCGTCAGCTGCCAGTCGGTGTAAAACAGCAGGGTGAGCAGGCCCAGAATGGTGATGCCGTCTTTGACCGTGACAGTAATGATATTGAAGCCGGCTTCCGTCACCTGGTTCACATCGTAGGCAATCCGCGACAGCACCCGCCCGGAGGCGTTGTCGTCGTAGTAGCTCACCGGCAGGCGCAGCAGCTTTTCAAACATCTCCTCGCGCAGCCGCATCACCAGATGCCCGGCCAGCCAGGTGGTGGAGTAGTCGTTGATGAAGCTGGTTACCCCGCGCAGCAGGAACAGCCCAACAATGGCCAGCGGGGTCCAGATCATGCTGGCCCCATCGCGCTCGACAAACCCGCCATCCACCAGCGGCTTCATCAGCCGGGCAAACGCCGGCTCGGTGGCGGCTGCCACCGCCAGCGCCAGCAGCGAGAGGGCAAAGAGTTTCCAGTACTGCTTCAGGTAGCCAAACAGGCGCTTGTACAAGCCGAAACTGTCGATGGCGTGCGGGTCGGACATGGTAGGAGGGAAACCCGATGAAAACCGTGGATTGTAGCGTAAAACGGCGGGGGGACGCGTGGTGGCAGCGGGGGAGGGGGTGTTTCGGCGCGGGGGGTGTGCGGGCACGCACGCCAGCATTGTACCGGGTGGCAGCAGTGCTTGAAAAATATAGGCAAAAAACAAGTATTTTTACGGTTGACAGCCTATTCATTTGTTTTTAAAAATGTTGAATAAACATGTAAAAACAAGTGTTTGCTGCGCTAAGCCATTGTGATGGCTGGATGCGGAATTGACCTGTTACCACTTCTGCCATTGCCCGGTGAGACCATGCGATACACTTATATTAAGCTGTTTTTCTCCGCGCTATTCTGGGGCGCCTCGGCAATTGCAGGGAAATGGCTGTTTACCGTACTGCGTCCGGCGCAAGTTACGTTTTTGCGCTTTGCACTGGCGGCGTTGGCTTTGGGGGGCGTGGTGACATTGGCGCGGCGGCAGGCCGGCCCGGTTTCGCTGGGCGAACATGCCCGGCTGGCGGTGCTGGGTGCGGTTGGCGTGTCGCTGTGTTATTACTTTTACTTTGAAGGATTGTATTACAGCTCGGCGTTTAATGCCGGCTTGATTGAGGCAACCATACCGCTGGTAACCTTGGCGTTGTCCGTATTGATGAAGGAAGAACGCCTGGATACTGCGCAAACAACCGGTTTTACGCTGGCTTATCTCGGCGTGCTGATCATTGTGACCCGGCTGGATCTGGCGGTCATTCGCGCCTTCGACTACAACCGTGGCGACGTGCTGTTACTGCTGGGTACGCTGTGCTTTGGCCTGTACAACGTGCTATTGCGCAAGTTCCGCTTTTCGTTCACCTCGCAGAACACCAAGCTGTTTTACATTTTTCTGTATGGCAGCCTGCCGTTGTTGGCTTGGGTGTGGCTGGATGCGCAACATGCGCCACTGAACTGGGCGCTGGATGCGCACGGCTGGCTGGCACTAGCCGTGCTGGCGCTGGGGGCTTCGGTGCTGGCGTATGTGTTTTTTAATCAGGGCATTGAACAGATTGGTGCGTCGCGTGCGTCCAGCTTTATCAATCTGGTGCCGGTCATTACCGCCGGTCTGGCATTTGCCTTGCTGGGGGAGCGCCCGGATTTCAGCCAACTGCTGGGGTCAGCGGTGATTCTGCTTGGTGTGTCGCTATCGCAATATGGCTGGCCCAAGTGGCTCACCACCCGTGTGACTTCACCCGTTTCCTGATCGCGATGGCGCTGAAATGGTGTCGTTCTGGCGAAGGCGAAGTCCCTGTCGCCCCTGACGCCTCTCCCCTTCGGTTTCCCATCCTCCCGCCGATAAAGCACATTGGCGCTTTCCATTTCCCACCCGCCATGGGACCTGCAGGCTGAAGGATGCATATGAGCACTTACGCGATTGTCGATACCGGGCAAACCAGCTACTACGGCAGCACCACCACCATTTCCACCCCCAGCAGCACGGCGGCGTTTTATGGCCAGGATGCCAGCTACCAAGGTTTACAGCCGTCGTATACCGACAACAACAATGGCACGGTGACCGACCGCAACACCGGCCTGACCTGGATGAAAAGTGTCACCAGCCAGGAGATGACCTGGGAGCAGGCGGTGGCCTATGCCGACAGCGCGGTGATTGGCGGCTACGACGACTGGCGGCTGCCGTCGGTCAAGGAACTGTATTCGCTGATTCAGTTCACCGGCAACACCGCGCAAACCGCCAGCGCGTCCACGCCGTATATCAATACCCAGTACTTCACCTTTGCCTACGGCGATACCAGCAGCGGCGAGCGGATGATCGACGCCCAGGAATGGTCGTCCACCCGCTATGTCAGCACCACCATGAATGGTGATCCCACCGCATTCGGGGTGAACTTTGCCGATGGCCGGATCAAGGGTTATCCGATTTCGATTGGCGGCAGCACGCAAACCATGGATGTGCGTCTGGTGCGCGGCAATACCGATTACGGCAAGAATGCCTATGTCAATAATGGCGACGGCACAATTACCGACACCGCCACCGGGCTGATGTGGCTGCAAAACGACAGCGGCACGGCCATGACCTGGCAGCAGGCGCTGGCGTATGCCGAGGCCAGCACGGTGGATGGCTACAGCGACTGGCGGCTGCCCAATGCCAAAGAGCTGCAAAGCATTGTCGATTACACCCGCTCGCCAGACACCACCGGCACGGCAGCCATCGACCCGCTGTTCCAGACCACCAATATTGGCAGTACCAGCGCGCCGGAATATGGCTTTTACTGGACCGGCACCAGCCATGTGGAAGGCGGCACCGGTGACTACGCGGTGTACGTGGCCTTTGGCCGTGCGCTGGGCTGGATGCAGCAAAAAGATGGCAGCTATACCTTGATGGATGTTCACGGTGCCGGTGCGCAGCGTAGTGACCCCAAAACCGGCAGCGCCAGCGATTACCCGCACGGTTTTGGCCCGCAGGGCGATGTGATCCGTGTGGAAAATATGGTGCGGCTGGTGCGTGATGTGGGCAGCAGCGGAAGCAGTACGGGTTCTGGCAGCACCACAGACAGCGCCACCCATCAGGTGTTTGCCGGCACCAGCGGCAACGACAAATTTACCGGCGGCACCGGTAACGACACCCTGGATGGTGCTGCCGGCGTCGATACGGCGGCATTCAGCCTGGCCTACAGCAATTACACCATCAGCAAAACCAGCAGCGGTTATACCGTCAAGGCCAATGCCGGCACGGATGGCACCGACGCGCTGAGCAATATCGAGCGCCTGCAGTTTGCCGATGGCAATGTGGCGCTGGACAGCAGCGGCACCGGTGGTCAGGCCTATCGGGTGTACCGCGCCGCCTTTGCCCGTGAGCCGGATTCCGCCGGGGTGGGCTACTGGATGGCCAAAATGGACCAGGGCATGAGCTTGCAGGAGGTGGCGTCTGGCTTTATTGGCTCGGCAGAGTTTCGCACCCTGTATGGCAGCAATCCGAGCAATGCCAGCTTTTTGACCAAGCTGTACGCCAATGTGTTGGGCCGGGCCCCGGATCAGGGCGGCTACGACTGGTGGTTGCAGCAGATGAACAGCAACGGGATGAGTCAGGCCAGCGTGCTGAGCGGGTTTTCTGAATCGGCAGAAAACCAGGCGGCAGTGGTGCAACTGATTGGCAATGGTTTCAGCTATACCGAATGGCTGGGCTGAGCCGACCCTCGCGGCAACACTCGCCTCCCCGCCGCAACGGGGAGGCTGGTTTTGACGTTGATCGGGCGCTGCTGCGGCCCGCGTGAATTGGCGGTATCACGCTGTGTTGCGGATGGGGGGCAGGCTGGTGCGCCGCCCCTCGTCTGACCCTTGCGCCTGCCGGCCACTTATCAAAGATAAAGATCAATTTGTGCCGGCTGTCACAGAGATTGGCTATTTTCCCGTCCCCGCTTCGCGCTACACTGCTGGCCTGATTCGCCAGCCCCGATGGGCTGGCACACTCTTGCTCCGGTTCCCTGATGACGCTGACCCGCTTTCTGCCCCTGTGTGTGCTGGTTCTGGCTGCCTGCCAGCCGTCTGCTGCGCCCGACGCCAAAAAATCCGGCCCGCCGGCGGTGAGCATCACCACCGCCCCGGTGCAACTGCGCCCGATGGAGCTGCGCATTGGCAGCCTGGCCAGCATTGAGGCGGTGAACAGCCCGCAAGTGCTGGCCGAGGTGGCCGGGCGGGTGGCGGCGGTGAGCGCGGATGTGGGCATGCAGGTCAAGCCCGGCCAGTTGCTGCTGACGCTGGATCCCGCCGAGCTGCGCAATAGCCAGTTGGCGCTGGAGGCCGAGGTAGCGCGTTTGGGCGCGCTGGCTGACCAGCAGCGGCGCAATGTGGTTCGCTACCGTGACCTGCTGGCCCAGGGCTTTATTTCGGACGCCAAGATGGACGAGCTGGTGGCGCAATCGAGCGCCATCGACCAGCAATGGGCGGCAGCCCGGGCGCAGGCGGCCAATAGCCGCCGGATGGTGGATAAAGCCCAGGTGCGTGCACCGGTGGCCGGGGCGATTGATACCCGGCTGGTGAATATTGGCGAGTATGTGGCGGTGGGCAAGCCCTTGTTTACCCTGGCCAGCGGCGGGGCTTTGCGCGCGCGCTTTGCCTTGTCCGGGCGTGAGGCAGCCAGCGTGAAGCCAGGGCTGACCGTGCGGCTGGAAGCCGAAGGCGAGCAACTGGCCACCCGCATCAGCGAAACCCGCCCGGCCATCGACGCGCGCAACGGCATGATTGAAGCACTGGCCCCGCTGCCGGCCAGCGGCCCGTGGCGGGCCGGGCTGGCGGTACACGCCGATGTGGTGCTGGCCGACCGCCAGGCACTGGCGGTGCCCCAGGTGGCGGTGGTTGAACGCCCGGCGGGCAGCACGGTGTATGTGCTGGCGGGCGAGCAGGTGCAGGCCCGCGTGGTGCACACCGGCATTCGTCAGGATGGCTGGGTGGAGCTGCTGGACGGGGTGAAGGCCGGTGAGCTGCTGGCGGTGGATGGTGCCGGTTTTCTCAGTGACAAGGCCAAAGTGAAGGTGAAAAAACCAGCCAAGGGCAAGGATGTCGCCAAGCCGGCAGGGCCCAGCCAATGAAGCTGGCCGAACTGTCCATTCGCCGCCATGTGCTGGCCTATATGCTGTCGGCGGTGCTGATTCTGTTTGGCCTGATTGCCTACCAGAAAATCGGCGTTGACCGTTATCCCAATATCGAACAGCCGGTGGTGTCCATCAGCACGGCATTGACCGGGGCCACGCCGGAGGTGATGGACAGCAGTGTCACCCAGGTGATCGAATCGGCGGTGAATAGCGTGCCGGGCATCGACAGCATTGAATCCACCTCGCAGCCCGGGCGTTCCAGCGTCAAGATTACTTTTAATCTGAATAAAAACATCGATGTGGCCTTTAACGAGGTGCAGGTCAAGGTCAACCAGGCGCAACGCCGTTTGCCCGACGAGGTGGATATCCCGGTGGTGTCGAAAACCGACGCCAACGGCAGCCCGATTGTCTGGCTGGCGCTGACCGGCGACCGCACGCAAAAGCAGCTGTATACCTACGCCAATAATGTAGTGAAAAAACAGCTGGAAACCGTCGATGGCGTGGGCGAGGTGGTGCTGCGCGGGCGCGGCGCGCGGGTGATCCGAGTGGAGCTGGATCCGGTCAAGCTGGCTGGCTTCAACCTGACTCCAGTGGAAGTGAAGGCGGCGTTTGGCCGCGAGCATTTGCAGCAGCCGGGCGGCACCGTGGTGACCGGCAGCCGCGAGCTGCTGGTCAATCTGGACCTGGAGTTCAAATCGGTGCGCGCCCTGCAGGATTTGGTGGTGGCCTGGCGCGGTGGTGGGGCCATTCGCCTGGCCGATGTGGCGCAGGTGATCGACGGCGAAGGCGATTTGCGCAGCCTCACCCGCTTCAATGGCAAGCCGGCGGTGCTGGTGGGCATTGTGCGGGTGGCCAACAGCAACACCGTGGCGCTGAGCGACGCGGTGATCCAGCGCGTGGAGCAGCATATCCGCCCGGCGCTGCCGCCGGGCATCACCCTGACGCTGGCCGCCAACGACGCCAGCTTTGTGGTGGAGATGATCGACGCGCTGAAAGACCACCTGTTTGAAGGCACGCTGCTGGCCGGGCTGATTGTCTGGCTGTTTTTGCGCAGCCTGCGCTCGACGCTGATTATTTCACTGGCGATTCCGGTGTCGCTGCTGGGCGCGGTGGCGGTGATGTATTTCCTTGGCTACACCTTCAATACCGTCACCCTGCTGGGCCTGCTGCTGCTGATTGGCGTGGTGGTTGATGATGCGATTGTGGTGCTGGAAAACATCCACCGCCTGCGCGAGGCCGGGCATGATAACCCAATCGAGGCGGCGATTCTGGGCAGCCAGCAGGTGGTGTTTGCGGTGATTGCCGCCACCCTGTCGCTGGTGGCGATTTTTGTGCCGGTGGCGTTTCTGGGTGGGATTGTGGGCCGGCTGTTCAATTCGTTTGCGCTGGTGGTGGCCAGCGGGGTGCTGGTGTCGCTGTTTGTGTCGGTGACGCTGACGCCGATGCTGTGCAGCCGTTTCCTCAAGGTGGAAAAACAGCATGGCCGGCTGTACACCACGCTGGAACGCGGCTTTCGCGGGCTGGAAGACGGCTATCGCCAGGTGCTGGACTGGACATTGCGCCATCGCGGCAAGGTGCTGCTGGCGGCGGTGCTGACCATTGTGGCCAGCGTGGGCGTGTTCATGCTGCTCAAGGCCGAGTTTTTGCCGGAAGAAGACGAAAGCCGTTTCCTGATCAATATCAAAACCCCGATTGGTGCGTCGATTCATTACAACGACAGCAAAAGCCGCGAAGTGGAGGCCATCGTGCTGCGCCACCGCGAAGTGCGCAATCTGCTGACCATTATCGGCGGAGTCAGCGGCAGCCAGGTGAACCAGACCACCTTTGTGGTGCGCCTGACTCCCCGTCATGAGCGCAGCCTGCGCCAGGGCGAGCTGCTGGCCATGGTGCGCAAGGAGCTGTCCGCCGTGCCCGGCATCCGCGCCTCGGCATTTCCGATTCCCCGTGTGGGGGAAAGTCGCGGCGGCAAGCTACAGTTTGCCGTGGTTGGGCCGAATTTACAGGAGGTGGCACAGTACGCCGATAGCCTGATGCGCCAGCTGGGCCGCCAGCCCAGCATTGGCCGGCTGGACATCGACCTGGACCTGGAACAGCCGCAGCTGTCGTTCGATATCGACCGCGCCGCCGCCGCACGGGTGGGGGTGTCTACTGAAAGCATTGCCAGCGCGCTTAACCTGCTGACTGCCGGCAGTAATGTGGCGAAATTCTCCGATGGCGACGGCGAGCGGTACGATGTGCGGGTGAAGGCCGCCGATCTGGCCATTGGTCGCGCCGAAGACCTGAACGCAATTTATCTGCGCAGCCAGAACGGCGAGCTGGTGCGGCTGGATGCCGTGGTGCGGGTCAAGCGCACGCTGGGCCCCACGGTGATTGCCCGGCAAAACCTGCAATACGCGGCTAATCTGAAAGGCTCGCCCAGCGTGGCGCTGGCCGAAGCGGTGCAGACGGTGCAGGCCGCCGCCGCAGAAACCCTGCCGCCCGGCTATCGGGTGGAAATGCAGGGCGAAGCCCGCGAGCTGGCGCAAGGCGGGGGCCAGGCCGGATTTATTTTTGGGTTGGCGTCGTTGTTGCTGTATATGATTCTGGCCAGCCAGTTCAATTCGTTTGTTCAGCCGGCCATCATCATGCTGGCTGAGCCGCTGGCGGTGGTGGGCGGCCTGCTGCTGCTGTGGCTGACCGGGCATACGCTGAATGTGTATTCGATGATCGGGTTGATCCTGCTGATTGGCCTGGTGGCCAAAAATTCGATTTTGCTGGTGGATGTGACCAATCAGTTCCGCGCCGATGGCTATGCGGTGGATGCTGCGCTGAAGGCCAGCTGCCCATTGCGGCTGCGCCCGGTGCTGATGACCTCGCTGACGGTGATTCTGGCCATGCTGCCGGCGGCGCTGGGTTTTGGTGCGGGTGCCGAAACCAATGGCCCGCTGGCGGTGGCGGTGATTGGCGGGATGATCAGCTCCACCCTGCTGACCCTGGCCGTGGTGCCAGCGGCGTATTCGCTGCTGGAAGGCCGGTGCATGCCATCGGCGTGAAATGAAAAAACTGCACACGGCGGTGCTTGTCACTGGCGTGCGCAATGTGGATGATAGATTCCCCGCCCGGTGGCTGCGCCCCGGTCGGGCTTGCTTGCGTTCAGCCTGCCCCCGCAGCTGTACCGCTGACCTGGCCATCAGGCAGCTTATTGAGGATTGAGTGCCATGAGTGAATACGACGACGCCCCGGAATCTCCCTTTGGTTTGACCATGAAGGAAACCGACGCTGGCGAATTGCGCCTGATGTTTGAACCGGATGACTTCCGCTTCAAGATCGACGCCACCGGCTTGCGGCACATGGCCATCGAAAAAGGCTTTGGCGAGCTGGATTTTGACGAAAACGCGCTGGCGGTGGCCGCACAGCATATCGGCAAAAACGAAGCCTTTGTGTCCACCATCGCCAACCGGCGCAATGCGGAATACCGGGTATATATCTCGGCAGACCGGCTGGTGGCGCAGTTGCAGGTGACGCCGTCGTATGGCGGCACGCCCATTTCGGTGGACGCGGCGCGCAAGGAGCTGGAAAAAGCCCGGGTGATGTACGGCATGGATGAAGCGGCGTTTCAGTCGGCGCTGACCAACAAGCTGGGCGAGCCGGTCACCGTGGCCAAGGGCATTGCCCCGGTACCCGGCAAGGACACCCGCTTTGAGCCGCTGGTGGATGTCAACCGCGAGCGGGTGCCGCGCGCGGGTGAGGATGGCCGGGTAAACTGGCGCGATCTGGGCGATATCCCCATGGTGTCGCCGGGCGATGTGCTGATGCGTCGTCATCCGCCCCTGCAAGGCACGCCTGGCCGCGATATCTTTGACAATGTGCTGACCGCCCCGGACGGCAAGAATCTGGACTACCCCTACCGGCTGGAAGGCGTGGAGCGTGACCCTAACGACGGCGATTTGCTGCGGGCCACGTCCACTGGTCAGCCGGTGCTGATGCGCGATTCGGTGAAGGTGGAGCCGGTCATCAAGATGCCGGGGGTGAATGTCAGCACCGGCAATGTCACGTTTGTTGGCAGCCTGGTGATCAATGGCGATGTGCAAAGTGGCATGCATGTGAAGGTGGACGGCGATGTGACGGTGAATGGCACGGTGGAAGCCGCCACCATCGAGGCCGGGGGCAGCATCACCGTGCAGGGCGGCATTGTCGGGCAGAACAGCCAGCAGCGCGACGCCAATGGTGGCTCCAGCACCAGTCTGCACGCCAAGGCCAATGTCCGGGCCAAGTACGCCGAAAACGCAGTGATTATTGCCGAGCAGTCGGTGTATATCGACGAGGCGGCGATTGAATGCGACATCACCGCGCTGAACCGGGTGGAAATCGGCACCCGTGGCCGGCGCAAGGGTTACATCATGGGGGGCCGGGTGCGTGCCACGCTGGGCATCAAGGCCGAATACCTGGGTGGGCCGGGCAGCCGGCAAACGCGGGTGCAGGTGGGGGTGAACCCGCTGCTGCAACAGCGCATCGACGAGAAAAAAGCCCAGATTGCCGCGCTGGCCAAGGAAGAAGCCGACCTGAACAAGCTGATCCGTTTTCTGGCGGACAAGCCGGACAAGCAGGATGTGGTGGTCAAGGCGCAAAACACCATGCGCCGCCTGCTCGACCGCCGGCGCGAATGCTTTGCCGAAGAGCGTGCGCTGGTGGCCGATGCCAATCTGTCGGAGTCGGCCAGGGTGGAGATTTCTGCCGGGGTGTATTCCGGCTCGACGGTCAACATCGGCAAACAATCCACATTTGTCACCGAAGACACCGGTTTTGGCGTATTCCGCCTGGAAGAAAACCAACTGATCTTCAGCAAGACCTGAGCCACTGGCCCGTGCAACCGGTGTGGGCGGTGCGCCCATCGCCGGTTGCTATTGATTTTTCAGGACAAATAGCCTGAATCAATCGCCACAATTATATTAATCAATTGGCTTAATCTGCGGCAGCTGCCTAACATGGTGTTGTGTCATCACCCAACCCCAGTCAAGGAGACCGCCCAGATGTCCCTCATCAATACCCAGGTTCAACCGTTCAAGGCTCAAGCTTTCCACAACGGCAAGTTCATTGAGGTCACCGAAGAAAGCCTGAAGGGCAAATGGTCCGTGCTGATCTTCATGCCGGCCGCCTTCACCTTCAACTGCCCGACCGAAATCGAAGACGCTGCCAACAACTACGCCGAATTCCAGGCTGCCGGTGCTGAAGTGTACATCGTCACCACCGACACCCACTTCTCGCACAAGGTCTGGCACGAAACCTCCCCGGCCGTGAGCAAGGCCCAGTTCCCGCTGGTGGGCGATCCGACCCACGCGCTGACCAACGCCTTTGGCGTACACATTCCGGAAGAAGGCCTGGCGCTGCGCGGCACCTTCATCATCAACCCGGACGGCGTGATCAAAACCCTGGAAATCCACTCCAACGAAATCGCCCGCGACGTGTCGGAAACCCTGCGCAAGCTGAAGGCTGCCCAGTACACCGCTTCCCATCCGGGTGAAGTGTGCCCGGCCAAGTGGAAAGAAGGCGCTGCTACCCTGGCACCGTCGCTGGACCTGGTTGGCAAGATCTAAGCAGCACCCTCAGTGCCGGCGCGTCTGCGCCGGCCACGCGCCAGCGTTCTGCTGGCGCGGATTGCACAGTGATGCGTTGCCAGCGCGCATCACTGTGCAATCCGGCTTTCATGCGGAATTCACATCAGGAGACACCCATGCTCGACGACGCCATCCAGAGCCAGCTCAAAGCCTACCTCGAACGCCTGCAACGCCCGATTGAACTGATTGCCAGCCTGAACGACAGCGCCAGCAGCCAGGAAATGCACCGCCTGCTGACCGACATCGCTGCCCTGTCGGACAAAGTCAGCCTGCGCACCGACGGCAGCAATGCGCGCCGTCCGTCGTTTGCCGTGGCGCAGCCGGGCGAAACCCCGCGCATCCACTTTGCCGGCCTGCCGATGGGCCATGAGTTCACCTCACTGGTGCTGGCGCTGCTGCAAACCGGCGGCCATCCGCCCAAGGTTGAGCCGGCGGTGATCGACCAGATCAAGGCGCTGCCGGGTGAATTCCAGTTTGAGACATTTATCTCGCTGTCCTGCCACAACTGCCCGGACGTGGTGCAGGCGCTTAACCTGATGGCCGTGCTTAACCCCGGCGTGACCAGCACCATGATCGACGGCGCGCTGTTCCAGGACGAAGTCAACGCCCGCCAGATCATGGCCGTGCCCACGGTCTACCTCAATGGGGCCGAGTTTGGCCAGGGCCGCATGAGCGTGGAAGAAGTGCTGGCCAAAGTAGACACCGGTGCCAGCGCCCGTGCTGCCGCTGAAATTGGCCAGAAAGCCCCGTTTGACGTGCTGGTGGTGGGCGGTGGCCCGGCAGGTGCCGCCGCGGCCATCTACGCTGCGCGCAAGGGCATCCGCACCGGCGTGCTGGCCGAGCGCTTTGGCGGCCAGGTGATGGACACCCTGGGCATCGAGAACTTCATCTCGGTAAAAGAAACCGAAGGCCCCAAGCTGGCCATGGCGCTGGAACAGCACGTCAAGGAATACGACGTGGACGTGATGAATCTGCAACGCGCCACCAAGCTGCTGCCCGCCAGCCAAGCCGGCGGCCTGATTGAAGTGCAGCTGGACAACGGTGCCGCGCTGACATCGCGTTCGGTGATCCTCGCCACCGGCGCACGCTGGCGCGAAATGGGCGTGCCCGGCGAAAAAGACTACAAAGCCAAGGGCGTGTGTTTCTGCCCGCACTGCGATGGCCCGCTGTTCAAGGGCAAGCGCGTGGCGGTGATCGGCGGCGGCAACTCCGGCGTCGAAGCGGCCATTGATCTGGCCGGCATCGTCAGCCACGTCACCCTGCTGGAATTCGCCGACACCCTGCGCGCCGATGCGGTATTGCAGAACAAGCTCAACAGCCTGGCCAACGTGACCGTGATCAAATCGGCGCAAACCACCGAAGTGACCGGCGATGGCCAGAAGGTGAATGGCATTCGCTACAAGGATCGGGTCAGCGAAGAAATCAAGCACATCGAACTGGAAGGCATTTTTGTGCAAATCGGCCTGCTGCCGGCTACCGACTGGCTGAAAGACAGCGTGGAACTGAGCCGCTTTGGCGAAATCGTCATCGACGCCAAGGGCCAGACCAGCGTACCCGGCGTGTTTGCCGCCGGCGATTGCACCACCGCGCCGTACAAGCAGATCATCATCGCCATGGGCAGCGGTGCCACCGCCTCGCTGTCGGCGTTTGATCATCTGATCCGCAGCTCGGCCCCGGCCTGATGCGCACGCGACTGGCCCTCCTGCTGCTGGCCTGCGCCAGCCTGGCGCAGGCTGCTGCACTGGGTGTGGGCGACGCCTTGCCCGCGCTGAAATTGTCTACCCAGCACGAGCAGCCGGCCAGCCCGGCAGCCAACGCCCGGCAATGGCTGTTTGCCGCCGACAACGACGCCGCCAACCTGGTCAGCGCCCTGCTCGACAGCCAGCCGGCCAGCTGGCTGGCCGATACCCAGCGGGTATACCTGGCCGACATCCACAAAATGCCTGCGCTGATTGCCCGCATGGTGGCACTGCCGCGCCTGCGCGACAAATCCTACCCCATCCTGCTGGGCCGCGACGCCGCCGACCTGGCCATGCTGCCGCGCCAACGCGGCTGCGTCAGCGTGCTGGACATCCAGCAGCACAAAATCAGCGCAGTGCGCTTTGCCTGTGACCAGGGCGGGCTGGCGGCGCTGGTGCGCTAAGCGCTGCTCACAAAACCCTCCTGGCGTGGTGGTGTGACCTTGTCGTGCTGCCCGACTGTCTGCGGTCGCACACCCTGCCAGAATCGCTGAGCTGGGCTTGGGGCATCACGCTAAACGCACTTCCCGATGCTTTCTGACCGCCGCTACCGCTACAATTCAGGGTATTTGCCTGCGCGCCAGCTTGCTGCGGCGTGCGCCTATCCTTTTTTAGTCTGGAGCGTATCCATGCCTCTGTCTGCCGCCCACCGCGCTGCCCTCAAGCAGCTGTACACCGCGCTGGCCGACCGCGTGCTCACCCCGGATGACCCGGTATATATCGCCGACCTGAACCGCCATGGCGACGCCGACCCGATTGCTGACATTGCCACCGAAATCGACTGGCAAGCCGGCGGGGGTGTGTGTTTGTTCACCGGCCAGCGCGGCACCGGCAAAAGCACCGAGCTGCAAAGGCTCAAACGCGAGCTGGAAGGCTTGGGCGCACGGGTGTTTTATGTGGATTTATCGGAATACCTGTTGTTGAGCAAAGAAATCGAAATCAGCGATTTTTTGGTATCAATGGCCGGGGCGATGTCTGAGCAAGTACAAACGCAATTTATCGACACCCCTGGCGAGCTGGGCTATTGGGAGCGGTTTACCCAGTTTTTACAAAGCCGGGTGAATATCGACGAAATCAAATTCAAATTACCCGGTGCAGAAATCAAGGCAGCGCTAAAAAGCGATCCCGATTTCAAGCGCCATATGCAAGAAACCATGCGCGGCCACATTGCCCAATTGGTGCAGGAGACCCACGCGTTTTTCTTGCAGACGGTCAATTTTATCCGTGCGCGCATCGGCCAGCCCGATGATGGCAAAGTGGTGTTGCTGGTGGATTCGGTTGAGCGGGTGCGTGGCGTGGGCAACGAAGCCATGAAGGTGTACGAAAGCGTGCGCAATCTGTTTTTCAGCCACGCCGAACACCTGTGCATTCCTGGTCTGCATGTGGTGTACACCGTGCCGCCTTATTTGTCGGTGCTGGCGGCAGGTGCGGGCGGACTGATGGGCGGTGCCACCACGCGCCGGCTGGTCAGCACCCATATTTTTAAAGACCGCAGCCGTGAGCCCGACCCGGATGGCCTGGCCATTCTGCGCCAGGTAATTGCCGCCCGTGACCCGGATTGGGCGTCGCTATTTTCAGAAGCGGCGCTGGACAGCCTGGCGTTAAGTTCAGGCGGCGATTTGCGCGAGTTCTTCCGCTTGATTCGCCTATGCCTGCCAGCGGTGCGCGATGACAGCCAGTTGCCGCTTAGCGTTGCCGCCGTGCAGGCGGCGCAAAATGCCGCACGCAATGAAATGCTGCCTATCCCGGATGATCAACTGGCCTGGTTGCAGCGTATCACGCAAACCCACGTCCCCTGCCTGAAAACCGACGCCGACCTGCCCATGCTGGCGCATTTTCTGGATAACCGCATGGTGTTGAATTATCGCAATGGCAGTGACTGGTACGACGTACATCCGCTGCTGCGCGAAGTGGTGGACAGCTATGACCCCGCCGCCCGATTGGTTTGATACCGACGAGGCGCAGCAGTTATTGCGCCACCTGGAATGGCAGCCAGAAGGCTTTTCGTTGCTGTTTGTGTTTGCTGATGCCTTGCCCGCGCAATGGCTGGCGGACTGGCTGAACGCCGCATTGCGCCCGGCCGGCCTGACTTTGCAGCAACCCACGTGCGCGCAGCCGTTGGCGGATGCGCCGGATGCGGTGGTGGATGCGCTGATGGCCGAACTGGGCGCGCTGGCGCAGGCGCCCGGCGCAGTGTGGCTGCCGCTGCATCACCACCCGCAACACGCCGATTGGGACGCCGCCCGTCAGCGCCTGCTGGCGCGGCTGAACGAACGGCGCTTCTTGCTGGAGCGCGACCTGCCGCGCCCGCTGCTGCTGGTGCTGCCCGCCAACTTCCGCCCCATCACCCGCGAAATCGCCCCGGACATCTGGCATATCCGGGTGCTGAGTCAGCAGTGGCATACCCCGGCGCTGACGGTGGCACAGGATTGGTGTTGGCAGAAGCTGCCGGCAGGGTTTCCGATTTCTCGGGATCGCCAGCCATGGATGGGGCGTGCCGAGGATGCTGAGGCGTTATTGCAGGAGTGGCGGCGGAGTCAGCAAAACGAGAATAAGGCCGTCATGTTGGCGACTGGTTGGCAGGCATGTGAAGCATTGACCACGATGGGACGACTACGGGACGCAAAAGAGATAATAAACCCAACTCTCCTGTATATGCAGAATCACATGCAGGATAATATTTTTGCAGAAAATGCTAAAGATGATCGGTTAAAATTTTTTCTGGCATTCATAAACTGGAGCGCCCAGGCTGAAGATGAATTTTGGAAGAACACCACTATTGCAGTGCTGAAAATGTTTATCATAAGTATAGGGAATAGTTTCAGGATGAGGGGTAAAGCTAAATACGATGCTCCGCTTTCTTTGATTTCTATGCTTTTATTATTATCTGATGCTGGAAAAAATTTATATTTATTGGGGGCGGCAGATGAAGCTTCTCGTGCATACAGGTTAGCCCATGAATTAGGTGGCGTTAATTTTCATTTGCCTTACAGCTTCCTTGATCCCACCGTGCTGTCCAATATTATATATGGCCGAGCAAGGACCTCCTCTTTAGCAGGCGACCACACTAAGGCCCGACTCATTTATCAAAATGTACTAGAATATTGCGAACGCGCCATTACTATCGCTCCTTCCTTCGCTTTTTCTCTGCAGCGAGATCTCGCCCTGATTCAGCTTGGCCTCGCCGACGCACACATGGGTTTGCAGGACTGGCCGGCCGCCGAGCAGGCGCTGGCCAAGAGCGTGGCCATTTTCCGTCAACTGGCTGCCGCGCCGCGCGCGCCGCGTCATGCCCGTGAAGATTTGGCGATTGCGCTGGCGCGGCAAGCGTTGCTGCCGCCGGGCGATCTGGCCCCTTTGCAGGAAGCCGAGCGCATTTTGCGGCAATTGTGCGCCGAGTTTGCCGAAGTACCAGCCTATCCTCGCGAGCTGGATGCGATACGCGAGCTGGCGCACTTGCTGGCAACTTCGGTGGCGCATTCTGGCTGAGATATTGCACTGCGCATAAACAACAGGCCGGCAGGGAACCCTCCCTGCCGGCCTGTTGCCGTATTGCTCAAGCAGCTGTGCGCCAGATGCCTTACTCGCCGTCGTACGCCACATCTGCCCGGCGGTTTTGCGCGTTGTCAGCGTCGCTGGTGCCGGTGGCTTTCGGTTTTTCCTTGCCGTAGCTGACCGCTTCCAGCTGGCCTTCCGGCACGCCGAGCACGCGCATCATGTTTTTCACGCTTTCTGCACGGCGCTGGCCCAGTGCCAGGTTGTATTCACGGCTGCCCAGCACGTCGGTATTGCCCTGAATCTGCGCCTTGCGTTGCGGGTTTTTCTTCAGGAAGGTGGAGTGAGCTTCCACCAGCGGCTTGTATTCGCCCTTGACCGTGGCGCTGTCGAAGTCAAAGTACACGCTGCGCTTGGACAGGATATTGCGCGGATCTTTCAGCGCGCTGTTGCTGTAAGCTCCGCTGCCATCGGCCCCAGTGGCACCATTGGCCCCGTTTGCGCCATTCACGCCCACGCCATTGCGCACATAGCCTGCTGCGCTGGGGTCGTTGGCACCATTGGCACCGTTCAGGCCGTTGGCCCCATTTGCGCCATTGGCTCCATTACCCGCTGTGTTGCTGGGGCTGGTGCTGGAGCAGGCGGCCAGGGTGGCGGCCAGCAGCAGGCTCAATACAAGCTGGGATGCTTTCATCGTTTACGTTCTCCATGTCTTGGGGGATAGGTCAGCGGGGGTAAGGCCCCCAGGCGGGTTCCTGCACGTCGCCACCGAGGGTGGCCAGCCGGGTTTTGGTCAGCCCGTCACGGGTGACGGTGTACAGCACACCGCGCCCACCCTGTTCCGACGCATACAAAATCATCTTGCCATTGGGGGCAAAGCTGGGCGATTCGTCGTGGGCGGTGTCGGTGACCGCATTGGCCTGGCCGGTGGTGAAGTCGTGCACCATCACCCGATAGCGCCCGCCTTCACGGCGGATAAAGGTAAAAGACTTGCCATCCGGGGCAAAGTTCGGCGAAACATTGTAATTGCCTTCAAATGTCACCCGGCTGGCGCTGCCGCCACTGGCGGACATGCTGTATACCTGCGGGCTGCCGGCGCGGTCGGAGGTGAACAGGATGCGGCTGCCATCGGGGGCATAATCCGGTTCGGTGTCGATGCCCTGGCTCTGGCTCAGCCGCACCGCTTCTCCCCCGCCCACCGGCACGGCGTAAATCTGCGAGTTGCCGTCGCGGGTCAGCACCACCGCCAGCCGGCTGCCGTCGGCGCTCCAGGCTGGGGCCGAGTTGCTGCCCTTGAAGGCGGCCACGGCCTGGCGTGCGCCGTTGGCCAGCGAATGGACGTAGACCACCGGCTTTTTGCTTTCAAACGACACATACGCCAGCCGGCTGCCATCCGGGCTCCAGCTGGGCGAGATGATGGGTTCTGCTGAGCGCAGCAGGGTTTGTGCGCCGGCCCCATCGGCGTCGGCCACTTGCAGCTGGTAGTTGCGCCCGGTTTTCAGCACATAGGCAATCTGGGTGGAAAACACCCCGCGCTCACCGGTAATCGCCTGATAGATCATGTCGGCAATCTGGTGGGCGGCCGCGCGGCTGTCGCTCACCGGCACGGTCAGCGTGCCACCGGTCAGGCGTTTGCGCTGGGCGGCGTCCATCAGGTTGAATTCTACGGATAGTTGTCCACCGGCTACGCTGACCCGGCCAACTGCCAGGCTCATCGCGCCCGCGCCTTGCCAGGCGGGGTAGTCAATTTCGCCCGGTGTGCTGGGCGCTTGCGCCACTGCGCCGGGTTCGAGCACCTTGAATGCGCCAGAGCGGCTCAGGTCGCTGCGAATGATTGGGGTGATGCCGCCGTTGACGCTGGCTTCGGCGGCAAAGGCGGGCAGCGCCAGCACATGGCGGTTGGCACCGCCACCAACAATTTCAATGGTCATGTCGGCTCGGGCTGGCAGGCAGGCCAGCATCAGCACCAGGCTGCTGAATACAGCGTGCGACAGGCGATGCAGCATAACGCGTCCTTTTTTGAAGTAATGGCAAGGGTGGGTGGGGGCATCCATCAGGGATACCCGGATTGCGTCAGAAAATCCATTTCTGTCTGTTTTTCCAGGGCTTTCCCTGGGTTAGCGTGGGCGGAATTCCAGTTTCAGCCGGCGGAAGTCGGCAAATTGCACACCAGCGGGCAGCGGCGGGAAGGTTTTGGCTGCCCACACTGCCCGTTGTACCGCTTCATCGTAAGCCGGATTGCCTGAGGATTGCAGCAGTTTTACCTCACGCACTTCCAGGCTGGGCAACAGGGTGACTTCCACCACGGCTTTCGGGTTGCCGTTCATGCCGTCTGGCACTTGCACATGCGGGCGCACCCGCGCCACCACCAGGCCGATATAGTCGCCGTTGGCGTTTTTGGCCCCGCTGGCGGCCCCGCCCGGCGCGCCATCGTGGCTGCCGGCCTGAGTGGTTTTGGCCGTGGGCTTGTGCGTGGCGTTGCTGCTGTTCAGGTCGGCCAGCAAGTCGTCGGCAAACGGGTTATTGGCCTTGGCGTTGGCCTTGCCATTGGCGGCGCTGCCTTCTCCCTTGGCGGCTTTCGGGTCACCCTTGCCATCGCCCTTGGCGTCGGGCTTGGCTTTGGCGTCGCCCTTGCCGTCGCCTGCCTTGCTGTCGGTTTTGGCCGCGTCGGGTTTTTTCACCTCGGGCTTGGCGTCGGCTTTGACTTCGGGCTTGCTGTCGGTTTTCTTGGGCTCAGGCTTGGCCTCGGGCTTTTTCGGCTCGGGTTTGGGTTCTGGCTTAGGCTCAGGTTTTTTCGGTTCCGGTTTGGGTTCGGGTTTTTTGGGCTCGGGCTTCTTCGGCTCGGGTTTTGGCTCAGGTTTTTTCGGTTCCGGCTTGGGCTCGGGCTTTTTAGGTTCGGGCTTCGGTTCCGGTTTTTTCGGTTCTGGCTTGGGCTCTGGCTTTTTCGGTTCGGGTTTTGGCTCAGGTTTTTTCGGCTCGGGCTTGGGTTCGGGCTTTTTGGGTTCGGGTTTTTTGTCAGCCGGCTTGTCTTCGCGTTTTT
>ERZ724510.129-NODE-129-length-41343-cov-12.387304_pt1 | contig 41343 bp, 32 predicted proteins | sample MGYA00376043_ERZ724510 | MGnify/ENA primary metagenome ERZ724510 (study PRJEB28724, sample SAMN07190888) | wastewater metagenome | isolation source: influent of sewage treatment plant in Hong Hong | place: USA: Christiansburg, Virginia | collected 2016-03-01 ... | reverse complement strand
GGTGCCTGACCAGTGTCCTTCAACCCCTTCGGGCATTGATTGATGACACGCCCTAACCGTCGATGGGCGCAATACGGTCACTGATGCAGCGTGACCTGCGCCGGCTGGCACACCCGCCGCCAAGTCTGATGGCACTCTCGCCAGCTGCCCGCCTGCCGCAGCAAACCGGTGATTTGTCCGCCAGGCCTAATGAGTGTTTGCGCTGACAGGGTTTTTCATTGGAAAATCCGGTTTTGACTTGCCATCCAGACTGATTACGCATGAAAGCTTCCGAAATCCGCCAGAAGTTCCTCGACTTCTTTGCCAGCAAGGGCCACCAGATTGTTTCTTCCAGCTCGCTGGTGCCGTGGGAAGACCCGACGCTGCTGTTCACCAATGCCGGGATGAACCAGTTCAAGGATGTGTTTCTCGGTTTTGACAAGCGCCCGTACACCCGCGCCACCACCAGCCAGAAATGCGTGCGCGCCGGCGGCAAGCACAACGACCTGGAAAACGTCGGCTACACCGCCCGCCACCATACTTTCTTTGAGATGCTGGGCAACTTCAGCTTTGGCGACTACTTCAAGCGCGACGCCATCAGCTACGCCTGGGAGTTTCTCACCAGCCCGCAATGGCTGGGCCTGCCCAAAGACAAGCTGATGGTCACCGTCTACGCCAGCGATGACGAGGCGTTTGATATCTGGAATAAAGAAGTCGGCGTGCCGGCGGACAAGATTGTGCGCATTGGCGACAACAAGGGCGCGCCGTATGCGTCGGACAACTTCTGGCAGATGGGCGATACCGGCCCGTGCGGCCCGTGTACCGAAATTTTTTACGACCACGGTGCCCACATCTGGGGCGGCCCGCCCGGCAGCCCGGAAGAAGACGGCGACCGCTTTATTGAAATCTGGAACAACGTGTTCATGCAGTTCAACCGCACCGAAGACGGTGTGCTGCATCCGCTGCCCAAGCCCAGCGTGGACACCGGCATGGGCCTGGAGCGGATTTCGGCGGTGCTGCAACATGTGCACGCCAACTACGAAATCGACCTGTTTGTCACCCTGCTGAAGGCCGCCGCGCGTGCCACCGGCGTGGAATACAGCCAGGAAACCCCGTCGCTGAAAGTGGTTGCCGACCATATCCGCGCCTGTTCCTTCCTGATTGCTGACGGCGTGCTGCCGTCCAATGATGGTCGCGGCTATGTGCTGCGCCGCATCATCCGCCGCGCCATCCGCCACGGCTACAAGCTGGGCCAGAAGGGCTTGTTCTTCCACACCCTGGTGGCTGATCTGGCCGCTGAAATGGGCGACGCCTACCCGGAACTGCGCCAGCAACAGGCCAAGATCGAAGACGCGCTCAAGCAGGAAGAAATCAAGTTTGCCGAAACCCTGGACAAGGGCATGGCGCTCTTGGAAGGCGCGCTGGCCGGCGAGCAAAAAACCCTGGACGGCAAGGTGGCCTTCCAGCTGTACGACACCTATGGCTTCCCGCTCGACCTCACCGCGGACATCTGCCGTGAGCGTGACATCGCCATCGACCAGGCCGGCTTTGACGCCGCCATGGACGCCCAGCGCGCGCAAAGCCGCGCTGCCTCCAGCTTCAAGATGGGTGGCCAGCTGGACTACAGCGGTGCCGACACCCGCTTTGACGGCTACACCCTGAGCAGCAGCCAGGCACATGTGCTGGCCTTGTACAAAGACGGCCAGCCGGTGAATGCGCTGGCGCAGGGCGACGCGGGCGTGGTGGTGCTGGACAACACCGCGTTTTACGCCGAAGGCGGCGGCCAGGTGGGCGATGTGGGCGAAATTGTTGCCACTGCCGGCCTGGATGCGCTGTTTGACGTGAAAGACACCCAGAAAGTCACCGCCAGCGTGTTTGGCCATCACGGCGTGCTGGCGCGTGGCAACCTGACCGTGGGCGACAGCGTGACCGCCAGCATCGACCTGCACGCCCGTCGCGCCACCCAGCGCAACCACTCGGCCACCCACTTGCTGCACAGCGCGCTGCGCCATGTGCTGGGCAGCCATGTGCAGCAAAAGGGCTCGCTGGTGAACCCGGAACGCGCGCGCTTTGACTTTGCCCACGGCCAGCCAGTCAGCGCGGCCGAACTGGCCGAGGTGGAGCGTCTGGTCAACCAGGCGATTCTGGCCAACCACGAAGTCAAGGCCGAACTGATGAACCAGGACGACGCGCTGAAAGCCGGTGCCATGGCCTTGTTTGGCGAAAAATACGGCGATGTGGTGCGCGTGCTGAGCATGGGCGATGTGTCGATTGAGCTGTGCGGCGGCACCCATGTGGGCCGCACTGGCGACATCGGCCTGTTCAAGGTGCTGAGCGAAGGCGGCGTGGCCGCTGGCGTGCGCCGGATTGAAGCGGTGACCGGCGAAGGCGCGATTGCCCATATCCAGACGCAAGACGCCCTGCTGCGCGAGCTGTCTGCCACGCTGAAGGCACAAAGCCTGGACGATGTGGCCGGCAAGATTGCCGCCATGCAGGACGGCGTCAAAACCCTGGAAAAAGAACTGGCCCGCCTGAAAGGCAAGCTGGCCGCCAGCGCCGGCGACGAACTGGCCGCCCAGGCGCTGGAGATTGGCGGCGTCAAGCTGCTGGCCACCGAGCTGGACGGTGCCGACGCTGCTGCGCTGCGCGAAACGCTGGACAAGCTGAAAGACAAGCTCAAGTCGGCCATCATCGTGCTGGCCAGCCGGGGCGATGGCAAGGTGCAGCTGGCTGCTGGCGTCACCGCCGACCTGACCGGCAAGGTCAAGGCTGGCGAGCTGGTCAATTTTGTCGCCGGCCAGGTCGGCGGCAAGGGCGGCGGCAAGCCGGACATGGCCATGGCCGGCGGCAGCGAACCGGCCAAGCTGCCGGACGCGCTGGCCAGCGTGGCCGCCTGGGTGGGCGGCAAGCTGGGTTAAGCCGTTCCCGCTTGTCCGCTAGGGATACGCTGATTGGTTCAGAAAAATCGTTTTGCCAAAAGCAAAATCCAGCAAAATCAAAGCCCTGGATTCCCGCCTTCGCGGGAATGACGATTTTTTCAGCGTGTCCCTAGCCAAGAAAAGCCGTGGGTTTCTTGTGAAACCCACGGCTTTTTTGTTGGGGGGTTGGCCACACAGCACGCAGCAACCATGCAAAACCCCCAACCCGGCGAGCCGGAACTGGGGGTTTTGCGCAATGCGGCACCCGACGCAGGCGTCGGGCAAAGCATGATTACAGCAGGCCGCGCACGGCCTTCTTGCGGTCGTTTTCGTTCAGGTGACGCTTGCGGATACGGATGGATTGCGGGGTGATTTCCACCAGTTCGTCGTCGTCGATGAATTCCACGGCGGATTCCAGCGTCAGCTTGATCGGGGTGGTCAGGCGCACGGCTTCGTCGGTGCCCGAGGCGCGCACGTTGGTCAGCTGCTTGCCCTTGATCGGGTTGACCACCAGGTCGTTTTCGCGGCTGTGGATACCAATCACCATGCCTTCATACAGCTTGTCGCCCGGTGCCAGGAACATGCGGCCACGGTCTTCCAGCTTCCACAGCGCGTAGGCCACGGCCACGCCGTTGTCCTGGGAAATCAGCACGCCGTTGTGACGGCCCGGCATGTCCGGCTTCACCGGGGCGTAATCGTCAAACACATGGCTCATCAGGCCGGTGCCACGGGTCATGGTCATGAAGTCGCCCTGGAAGCCAATCAGGCCACGCGCCGGAATGTGGTATTCCAGACGGGTACGGCCTTGACCGTCCGATTCCATATTGGTCAGCTCGCCACGACGGCGGCCCAGCTCTTCCATCACCGAACCCTGGGTGGCGTCTTCCACGTCCACGGTCAGGTTTTCATACGGCTCGCACTTCTGGCCGTCGATGTCCTTGTACACCACGCGCGGCTTGGCCACGGCCATTTCAAAGCCTTCGCGGCGCATGTTTTCCAGCAGAATGGTGAGGTGCAGCTCACCACGGCCCGACACGCGGAACACGTCGGCGTCTTCGGTGTCTTCCACGCGCAGTGCCACGTTGACCAGCAGTTCCTTGGTCAGGCGGTCGCGGATCTGACGGCTGGTGACAAACTTGCCTTCGGTGCCGGCCAGCGGCGAGGTGTTCACCATGAAGTCCATGGTCAGGGTCGGCTCGTCCACCCCCAGTACCGGCAGGCCAATCGGGCTTTCCTTGTCACAGATGGTGACGCCGATACCGATGTCGTCCAGGCCGGAAATGATGATGATGTCACCCGCCACGGCTTCTTCCACCGGCACGCGGTCCAGCCCCTGGAAACCCAGCACCTGGTTGATGCGGCCTTGTGCCACCTGGTCTTCGTGGTTCATCACCACCACTTGCTGACCCGGCTTGATGCGGCCATTGAGCACGCGGCCCACGCCCATGCGGCCAGTGTAGGTGGAGTAGTCCAGTGCGGAGATTTGCAGTTGCAGCGGCGCATCCGGGTCGCCCGGCGGGGTGGGCACATGGGCCAGCACCACGTCAAACAGCGGACGCATGTCGCTGGACTCTTGATCCAGCTCCATTTTGGCAAAGCCATTCAGGCCGGAGGCGTAGACAATCGGGAAGTCCAGCTGCTCGTCGGTGGCACCCAGCTTGTCGAACAGGTCGAAGGTTTGGTCCACCACCCAGTCCGGACGGGCACCCGGACGGTCGATCTTGTTGATCACCACGATCGGGCGCAGGCCCAGTGCCAGGGCTTTTTTGGTCACAAAGCGGGTTTGCGGCATCGGGCCTTCTTGCGCATCCACCAGCAGCACCACGCCGTCCACCATACCCAGCACACGTTCCACTTCGCCGCCGAAGTCGGCGTGGCCTGGGGTGTCCACGATGTTGATGTGGGTGCCTTGGTAATCAATGGCAGTGTTCTTGGCCAGAATGGTAATGCCGCGCTCTTTTTCCAGGTCGTTGGAGTCCATCACCCGTTCATCAACCTGCTGGTTGTCACGGAAGGTGCCGGATTGGCGGAGGAGTTGGTCAACCAGGGTGGTCTTGCCGTGGTCAACGTGGGCGATGATAGCGATGTTGCGCAGATTACGGGACATAAGTGGTTCAATGCGTGGAGAAAAATAGGCGTAATTGTAGCACAGCATGTCGCGCTGCAACGAGGGCAAACAGCAATATTTCCTGGTGCGGGCAATTAAGACACATCCAGCCACGCCGCGCCCGGACATCGCCAACGCCGCGCAATAAAATAGCCAGCGGCCAGCGGCCTGACAAGCACAAAAGGCACAGGTACCATAGCACTCGGGCTACCCTGTCCATCCCGGCCACACAGGCCATGTTCGGCTCGGCAACCACACTGACCGCCCGGGCCCCACCAAGGAGCTTTATCTTGTCTGCTTTTCGCTTGTTGCCGCGCTTGATGGCGGCGCTGACCGTGTTCTGGCTGGCTGGCTGCGCCAGTTGGTGGAGCGCCGGCGGCCCCAGCCTGATTCAGGGTCAGATCACGCTTGACCCGACATCTGCCATTGCGCCGGCAGCGGTGGTGGTACAGCTGATTGACCGCAGCCAGCCCACCATGCCGGTGATTCTGGCCGAACAAACATTGGTGCGCCCGCGTGGTTTTCCGCTGGCCTTCAGCCTGCCGGTGATTGATGCATCACGTTTGCCAGCCACTGGCCAGTACCAGGTGGAAGCACGACTGTATGATGAGCAGGGCGAACGCGGCCATAGCCCGGCGCTGAACTGGCAACCGGCAGTCAGCACTGCGCCGCTGGCATTGAATATGGTGATATCCCGGCCATAATCCGGCAAAAGCTTGACTTTTCTGCTTGCGGGCTTTAGTGACAATGATAACAATAGCCGGCAGGATACACAGGGCAAGGTATGGATCTGTGTATCAAGATGAATATAAAGGAGCTTTTGTCATGCACACGATGCTTATGTCGTGCATGCGCTGGTGCTGTGGCGTGGTGGTGTGTGTGTACGCCGCACTGAGCATGGCCAGTGATATGCCATTCAGAGTTGGCGTCGCGCCCCATACCAGCGCCCGCCTGATTTTGCAGCAATACCAGCCACTGCGCGCCAGCCTGGAAAAGGGCCTGGGTCAGCCGGTGGAAATTGCCACCGCGTCAGATTTTACTGATTTTGCCCGCCGGGGCTTGCGCGGTGAATTCGATATGGTGATCACCACTGGCCATCAGGCGCTGCTGTTGCGCGACGATGCGCGCTATATTCCATTGCTGACCTATCGCGCGGCTTTTCAGGCGGTGGTGGTGGGCCTGCCCAGTCTGCCGCAGGGCAATGTGGCCAGCCATGTGCAGGGCAAAACGGTATTGGGGCTAAGCCCGTCTTCGCTGGTCACGCTGTGGGGTATTCACTGGCTGGAACAAAATAAAATCCGCCCGCAGCGCATGCAATTCATCAGTGCGGCAGACAGCATGGCCCAGTTGGTGATTCAGCAGGATGCGGTGGTGGGTTTCATGTCGCAGGCCAATTACGAAAAACTCGGTGCCGATATCCGCGCCCAACTGCGCGTGGTGGCCCGCAGCCCGGAAATGGCCGGGCGGATTTATCTGCTCAATTCGCGTCAGCACAGCCGCTTGCCCCAGATGCAGCGGCTGCTGGCCCAGTTTGCCCAAAGCCCGGAAGGGTTGCAGTATTTTCAGGAAAACAAGCTTGACGGTTATCGCGCAATCAAACCCGGCGAGCTTGAGGTCATGCGGCCTTATGCGGAGGAAGTCCGCCGCACGCTGACCACTTCATCTGCGCACTAGGATATGGCATGCATCTTGTAAAAACGGTTCGGGGACGGTTGCTGCTGGCAGCCTTGCTGGTTGAAGCGCTGATGCTGGCGCTGCTGATCGGCAACAGCGTGCGACTGCTGTACGACAGCCTGTCGGAACAGGCTCAGCGGCACGCCGAGCAGATGTCCCCGATCCTGAATGCCGCGCTGATGGCCCCGCTGGCCCAGCGCGACTACGCCACCGTGCGCGCCATTCTGGACGAAAGCCGTGGCAAGAATGGCATCACCTACCTGGCGGTCAGCGACTCACGCGGGGTGACGGTGGCGCGCAGCGGCTGGCCTGCTGCCACCCCGCTGCCGCAGCCTGACGCGGTGTTCACCCTGAACGACAAGGACGAAGGCGGCGCGCGCTATGATGTAGACATGCCCATTACCCTGTATGGACAAAAACTCGGCTCGCTGCGTTTTGGGCTGGATCTGAGCCATATTGTCGCCGCCCGCGAATCACTGGTCAGCCAGGGGATTCTGATTGCGCTGGGGGAAATCATGCTGTCAGCCGGGCTGCTCACCCTGCTGGGCCTGTACCTGACCCGCCAGCTGTCTGAACTGACTCACGCCAGTGAAGCGGTGGCCAGAGGCCAGCTGGCCTCGCGGCTGGTGACCGAAGGCGACGATGAAATTGGCCGGCTGGGCCGCGCCTTCAACGCCATGTCGCGAGCCATTCGCGACCGGCTGGATGCGCTGCATGCCAGCGAACAGCGGCTGAATCTGGCGCTGGATGGCGGTGAGCTGGGGCTGTGGGACACGGATTTTCGCACGGGCAAGATTTCGGTCAACGCCCGTTGTGCCGCCATGCTGGGCGAGACGCCCGGCCAGTTTACCCCGGATGTGGTCAGCTGGCAGATGCGGGCGCACCCGGAAGACGCCCACAGCTTGCGCTATACCGCGATTGAGCATGTCAAAGGCCATAGCGCAATGTTTGAGTGCGAGTTCCGCGTGCGCCACGCCGCTGGCCATTGGGTGTGGCTGCTCAGCCGGGGCAAGGTGGTGGAGCGCAACCAGCAGGCCCGTGCGGTGCGCATGATCGGCACCCTGCTTGACATCACCGAGCGCAAGGCTACCGAGGCGCGGCTGCGCCTGCTGGCCAGTGTGTTCCGTTACGCCCAGGAAGGCATCATGATTACCGATGCCGACGGGCTGATTCTGGAAGTCAACCGCGCCTACCACGACATCACCGGCTATTCCCGCTCGGCGGTGGTGGGCCAGCCTTCTGACCTGCTGCATGTAGACGGCGGTGCCGACGTGGAAATTCGTGGCAGCATGCGCAAGGCGCTCAGCGACCAGGGCCACTGGAGTGGCGAAATCGTCAATCGCCGCGCCACTGGCGAGCTGTTCCACGAGCACCTGAGCCTGACCATGGTGCAGGACAATAACGGCAAGGTACTGCACTACATCGGGATATTCACCGATATTTCCCAGGTCAAGGCCCAGCAGGAAAAACTCGAACGCCTGGCCCGCTACGACATGCTGACCAGCCTGCCCAACCGCACCCTGCTGGCCGACCGGCTGAATACCGCCATCAGTCTGTCGCGACGCACCGGCGATAAAACCGGGGTGGCACTGATCGACCTGGACGGCTTCAAGGCCATCAACGACGCCTATGGCCACGAAACCGGCGATCTGGTGCTCAAGGAAGTGGCACTGCGCCTGACCCGGCATATCCGCGACACCGACACCGCCGCCCGGCTGGGCGGGGACGAATTCGTGCTGGTGCTCACCGGCCTGCAGCCAGGCAATGAAGTGCCCGTGCTGGACAAAATACTCACCGTCCTGGCAGAACCCTATGTGCTGGAGCGCTTTGGCGTGGCAGCCAATCTGTCGGCCAGCATTGGCCTGACAATGTACCCGGACGACACCGCCGACGCCGACGCGCTGCTGCGCCACGCCGACCAGGCCATGTATGCCGCCAAGCAGCAGGGGCGCAACCGCTGGCACGCCTTCGACCCGGATGTTGACCGCCATGTGCGTGCCCGGTTTGAAAGCCGCGAGCGGGTGTCGGAAGCGCTGCTCAATCACGAGCTGGTGCTGTACTACCAGCCACAGGTGGAGCTGAGCAGCGGCAAGGTAACGGGTGTGGAAGCGCTGTTGCGCTGGCAGCATCCGGTGCGCGGCCTGGTGTCGCCGGGTGAATTCCTGCCGCTGATTGAAGGCAGCGAATTTGAAGTGGCGCTGTCGCGCTGGGTGATCCGCAGCGTGGTGGAGCAGTTGCACTGCTGGAACCAGCAAGGCATCAGCCTGCATATCAGCGCCAATGTGCCGGGCCAGCACCTGCAGTCGCCGGAGTTTGTGTCCCAGCTGGAAAGTTTGTTCAAGCTGTATCCGGACGTGCCGCGCGAGCGGCTGGAGCTGGAAATCCTGGAAACCGTGGCGCTGGGCGATATGGACGGTGTGTCGTACAAGATGGACGCCTGCCGGGCGCTGGGGGTGCGTTTTGCCCTGGACGACTTTGGCACCGGCTATGCCTCACTGGAATACCTGCGCCGGCTGCCTGCCGACGTGATCAAGATCGACCGCACCTTTGTCCGCGACATGCTCGACGATGTCAACGATCTGGCCATTGTCGAAGGCATCATCGCCCTGTCGCGCGCCTTCCACCGCCAGGTGGTGGCCGAAGGGGTGGAATCGTCCGCCCATTACCAGCGCCTGCTGGAACTGGGCTGCGCGGTTGGCCAGGGCTACTGTATTGCCCGTCCGATGCCGGTGGAGGATGTCGTCAGCTGGATGAGCAACTGGCGACCTGACCGCATGGACAATCTGCTGCACCGGGAAGAGCTGGAAGCGTGACGTTCTGTCGGGCAACCACGCTCAAGCTCAAGGCCGGGTAGGCAGTCGCCAGGTTTCACCATGGCGCAACAAGCGCAGCGCCGTCTCATCCAGCCCGGCGCGCTGACGCGCCAGCGGCGCTTCGGTGAATGGCGCGTCCAGCGCGTCATCGGCCAGTTCAAAAGTGCCCCAGTGCACACCAATGGAATGACGCGCCCGCACATCCTGATGAATGCGGGCGGCTTCATCCGGGTTGATATGCTGGTCGCGCATGAAATCGCGCGGCGCATACGCGCCCAGCGGAATCAGCGCCAGATCGAATGGCCCCAGCGCCTGGCCAATGCGAACAAAGTCTGCGCTATAACCGGTGTCGCCGGTAAAGTAAGCCGACAAATCCCCACTGCGAAACGCCCAGCCACACCAGTGGCTCTGGTTGCGGTCGCGCAAGCCCCGACCGCTCCAGTGCCGGGCCGGTGTGGCATAAATCTCCAGCCCATCCAGCGTCAGCTTGTCCATCCATTTGACCGCTTGCACCCGCTGGATGCCACGTTCGCGCAGCAACGTATCCAGGCCTTCCGGGGTGACAAACAGCGGTGAGCCACCCGGCTGGCGGCTCAGCGCCAGCACACTGTCCAGGTCAAGATGGTCGTAATGGTCATGCGAAATCGCCACCACGTCGATATGCGGCAGTTCGTTCAGCGTCAGTGGCAGCGCCACCTTGCGTTCAGGGCCAATCCAACTGAACGGCGACGCCCGCTGGGCAAACTGGGGATCGAGCAAAATGGTGTGGCCGTTCAGCCGCAGCAGGCTGGTGGCGTGGCCAATCCAGGTCAGCGACAATTCGCCCGCCTGCGCTGGCTGGCGCGCCTGTGCTTCGCGCAAAACCGGAAACCCGGCATAGCCCGGCCCAGGGGTGAATGGCGGCTTGGGCACGCCAGCGCGCCAGGCCTGCCACATCCAGCCCAGCACCTCACCCAGAGGTTTGTCGATCACCCCACCATCGCTATTGTGGTACGGCGGCATGCTGCCAGCCACGCTGGGGCTGTGTGGACTGGCACACAGCATGGTGGCAATCAGCAGACGACGAAACAAGGGCAAGTGTGTCATGGCAAACATGGCCGGATCCTAAGGCTGGCGAGGGTCAAGGCAGGGCCAGTACGCCGTAGATACCGCGCTGGCAGATAGACAACCAAGCAAATGTTAACATAAATTACATTTACTGCCATGGGAAATACGCTCGGCCCAGCAGACGGCAAGTCCGGTGGGCCGAGCGATCTGGCGCAATAGACGCTGGCGGCTATTCCACGCCCATCTGTTGCTTAAGCGCCTCCTTGCGCCGCAGGATTTCATCGTGCAGCGCCTGAGTATTGGGCGGGTTATCTGGTCGGGCTGGCGCAGCAGCTGGCGCGGGAGTGGGCGTAGCTGGCGGAGTGGCAGGTTCTGGCGACGGCTGGAAAGTCTGGCTGGGCGGAGCCGGGGTTTGCCGGCGATTGGTCTCCGGACTTGCTGGTGCAGGGCTGGCAGCAGTCTGGCTGGCCGTGGCTGCCGGCTTGACAGGCGCAACAGTCACGGGCGCTGCAGGTGGCGCAAGCGGCGGCGTGATGGTTGCGGGGGCAAGCGCAGCTGCCGGCGCCGGGCTGGCAGACACCGCAGGCGTGGCAGGCGGCTGGCTGGGCGTTTCCACTGGCCGGCGCTCCTGCAGGGTCAGGCCTGGTGCCAGTTCAATCGGGGCAACAGGCGCGGCGGCAGCCGCGCTGGCCGGCGCAGTCAGGGGGGCTGATACAGTATGTTCCAGCCACAACCAGCCGCCGCCAATCAGGCCAATCAGCAGGGTGAACAGACCTGCCAACAGCCACCAGCCCCAGCGCAACGATGGTCGGGGCGGTGTCGGGGCCGGCGCAAGCGGCGCATTGGCCGGCGCGGACGCTTCCACTTGCACCATGGTCACGGTGGGTTCGGCCAGCGCATGCGGCATGGCAATCAACGCCTGACCGCACGCCGGACAAAAGCGCGCCGCATCCGGGCAGGGGGTGTGGCAGGTAGGGCATTCAGCCATGAAACTTCCTTGGGACCCGCGCCAGGATCAGACTGGCCGGGTAAATTCTGCAGCACAATGCCTGATGTGCAGACAATCAATTCAGCAGATTCTTGCCAAATCGCACCACGCCATTGAAAAACCCGGCCAGATCGTCCAGCACGCTGCCGATGTTTTCCTTGCGCTCATCCAAAATAATGATCTCGGTCCGCCGATTCAGCTGGCGGCCCTCCATTGTACTGTTATCGGCAATCGGCCGGCTCATGCCATAGCCGACATAGCGCATGCGCGCCTTGGGTACGCCTCGGTCCAGCAGGCCTTTCATCACCGCCAGCGCGCGCAGCTCGGACAAATCACGGTTCAAATCCGGCGGTCCGACATTATCGGTGTGGCCTTCAATCGAGACCGGCTGGCGGGTACGACTGGTGAGGATGGTGGCCACCTGATCCAGGAACGCCCGGCCTTCTGGCTTGATATCCGCCTTGCCGCTGTCAAACAGGATTTTGTCGCTGGAGCGAATTTCCACCCCGCGCGCGGTCTGGGTGATGGTGACATCACGTGATGCCGGCGGAGTAGCACAGGCAGTCAGCATACTCAGCAGCAGTACGGCAAATGGCAGTTTCCAGCGCATGACGGGATTTCCTAAAACGTTGGCATGCCGGCATTTTACCGAAGGACTCACTGATTTGGCACTGCGCCGCCATGCAATCTCGCAAATTACACAAGCCATCCTTCGCTGTCACGCGCAATTCCCTGCGAGGCCCCTCAGGTTTGCTCAGTGCCACACGGTCAGCGTTCTGGCAACAGCCTGGCCAGATGGCTGACAATGGCGCGGGCCGTGGCCAGCTTGTCCATGCGCGGCAGCGGGTGTTCGCCTGCCGCGTCGAGCAGAACAATTTCATTGTCGTCAGCGCCCATCGCATCCTGGGCCAGATTGGCCACCAGCAGCGGCACTTTCTTGCGCTGGCGTTTGGCCTGGGCGTGGGCAATCAGGTTGTGGCTTTCGGCGGCAAAGCCCACGCAAAATGGCGCATCGGGCAGCGCGGCGACGCTGGCCAGAATGTCCGGGTTTTCGGTCAGGTGCAGTGTTGGGGTTTCGCCCGGGGTCTTTTTCATTTTTTCCTGACTGAAATTGGCCACCCGGTAGTCGGCGACGGCGGCCACGGCAATGAATACGTCGTGGTGCGGCACCGCCTCCATCACCGCTGCATGCATGGCCAGTGCGCTGCCGGCGGCCACATAACTCACCTCGGGCGGGCACGCCAGCGCGGTGGGGCCGGAAATCAGCGTCACCTGGGCACCCGCGTCACGGCAGGCGCGCGCCAGCGCGTAGCCCATCTTGCCGCTGGACAAATTGGTGATGCCGCGCACCGGGTCAATCGGCTCGAAGGTAGGGCCAGCCGTCAGCAGCACCCGCCGACCCGCCAGGCTTTTGCGCTGGGTCAGCCCGATCAGCAGGTCAGCCAGTTGCTCTGGCTCCAGCATGCGCCCATCGCCCACTTCACCGCAGGCTTGCTCGCCATGGCCGGGGCCAAATACCGTCACGCCATCGGCGCGCAGCTGGGCAATATTGCGCTGATTGGGCGGGTTGTCCCACATCTGCTTGTTCATTGCCGGTGCCACCGCCAGCGGACAGGTGCGTGCAGCGGCCAGGGTGGTGATCAGGTCGTTGCACTGGCCATGCGCCAGCCGGGCCAGCACATCCGCAGTAGCCGGGGCAATCAAAAAACCATCGGCACGCCGGGTCAGCTCGATATGCGCCATATTGTTGTCTGGCCGGCTGTCCCACAGGTCGGTGTATACCGGTCGGCCAGACAGCGCCTGAAACGTCACCGGGCTGACAAAGCGGGTGGCCGATTCACTCATCGCCACCTCCACACTGTGTCCGGCCTTGATCAGCAGGCGCACCAGTTCGGCAGATTTATACGCGGCCACCCCGCCAGTGACTCCAAGCAGAAAATGCTGTGCTGTCATCGTCTCATCTTTTAGTTAAGTCAAAATACCAGGTTGATGTCTGGCCATTGGCTGCGCCCGCGTGCGCCGGCGCAGCCTGTGCTGGCGTGTATTGTGCCATGCGCTCTGGCTGCGCACACCTGCCCTGGCAAGACGGGATGGCATTCACGCGCCGTGTTTTGTGCCTGCAAATCGGTTAAGAGTTTGCTATATCCATATACAGTAATTTTACCTAGTCTATCCTGCGCCCTGGCCTTACCCTGACCAGGGCCTGCTGACCTGAGCCTCACCCAGGAACACGATTAAGAAAGCATCTCATCATGATGAATTCACTGCGTCATCGCCTGCTGGCGTTTGTTTTGCTGGTGGTCACCGGCCTGGCGGCGGTGCTGACCACGGTGGCTTATGTACACACCTACGCTGCCGCCGAAGAAGGGGTGCGCCACAGCATCAGCCAGGCCACCGCCAGCAAGGTGGCATTTGTCAGCGAGTGGGTCAGCACCCGCCAGCTGATTATTGGTGCGGCACTGCCGCGTGTGGGCCACGGCGAGCTGAAGGGCATTCTCGACCAGACCCACGACGCCGGCCATTTTGACGACACCTATTTTGGCCAGCCGGACAAAACCATGACCCAGTTTACCCAGGCGGTGCTGGTGCCGGCAGGCTACGACCCCACCGTGCGGCCCTGGTATGTGGCCGCTGCGGCCAGCGAAGGCCCGATTGCCTCGCCGCCGTATATCGACGCCTCGACCAAGCAGCCAATCATCACCTTTGCCCAGGCCCTGCGCCGCCATGGCCAGCTGGTCGGCGTGGTTGGCGGTGATGTGACCCTCAAGCGGGTGGTGGAAGAAGTGGTGGCCACTCAGTTGCCCGGCAATGGCTATGCGTTTCTGATGACCCAGGACGGCGCAATCATTGCCCACCCGACGGCAGATTCTGCACTGAAAAAAATTGGCGACGTGGTGCCCGGCTTGAGCCCGGACGCGGTGCCCAAAGACGGCGCGATTCATACGCTGGATCTGGCCGGAACCACCATGCTGGCGGTGCTGCAGCCAGTGGGCAAAACCGGCTGGCTGATGGGCGTGCTGGTGCCACAGGCCGCCGCCATGGCACCCGTCAGGCAGATGCTGTACACCATGCTGGCCACGCTGGCCGGCTGTATGCTGGTGGCCTCGGTAGCCGCCTGGGTGGGCATTGCCCGGATGATGCGCGGTCTGGCGGTAATGCGCGACGCCATGCGCAGCGTGGCCAGTGGCTCGGGCGACCTGACCTTGCGCCTGCCCGTGAAAGGCCAGGATGAACTGGCGGAAATTGCCCAGGCGTTCAACCAGTTTGTCGCCGCGCTGCAGCAGATGTTCACCAGCGTGCGCCAGCATGCCGAATCACTGGCCGACACGGCCAAACGGCTGGACCAGAGCGCCGGCCAGATTGCCGATGATTCGCGCATTCAGTCCAGCGAGCTGGCCAACACCGCCGCCACCATTGAGCAGGTGACGGTCAGCATCAACCAGATTGCCGAGCATGTCGGCGAAACCGAAGCGCTGGTGGCGCAGTCGCGCCAGGGCTCGGTCAGTTCGCAAGATGGCATGCAGGCGGTGGCGCAAGAAATGCAGGCGGTGGTGGGTGCCATCAGCGCGCTGCAAACGGTGATGACCGGCTTGTCGAGCAAATCCGAGGCAATTCGCGGCATTGTGAATACCATCCACGACATTGCCGACCAGACCAATCTGCTGGCGCTGAACGCGGCCATTGAAGCCGCCCGTGCCGGCGAGCAGGGCCGGGGCTTTGCTGTGGTGGCCGATGAGGTACGCAAACTGGCCGAGCGCACGTCGGCAGCCACGGTGCAGATTGCCAATATCATGGACCAGGTAATCGACCAGACCGGCGACGCCGTCGAGCATGTCGGTGCCACCCAGCAACGGGTCAGCCACAGCATGACGCACACCGAAGACGCCGCCCTGCGGGTGGCCGCCGTGCGCGAACGCGCCGACGATATTGCCCAGCGCATGGCCCATATCAAGCTGGCCACCGCCGAACAGGGCAGTGCCACCCACGACATGGCGCGCAGCGCCGAGCGGGTGAATGTGAAAACCCAGCAAACCGACGCAAACCTGCAGGATGTGCTGCACACCATCCATGGCCTGGCCCAGTGCGGCGAAGCGCTGAAAACCCTGGTGGCGCGCTTCCGGCTGTAATTCAGCACGGCCTCCCTCAATCGCCCCTGCCGGCAGAACCAGCAGGGGCGATTGTTCTGGGCGGGTCATGCGCCGGGCTGCGCGGGCCTGGCAATTTTGTCGTGCGCCAACGCGCCACACGCCCGTGTGTGGCGGTATAATCGCCGATTATTTTGCACACTAGCGAGTGAACGGAGTTTCTCATGTCGATGGCTGATCGCGACGGTTTTATCTGGTTTGATGGCAAGCTCGTGCCCTGGCGCGAGGCAAACACCCATGTGCTGACCCATACCCTGCACTACGGGATGGGCGTGTTCGAGGGGGTGCGTGCTTACGAAACCGCACAAGGCCCGGCGATTTTCCGTCTGCAGGATCACACCGACCGTCTGTTCCGCTCCGCCCACATCCTGGGCATGAGCCTGCCGTTCAGCAAGGAACAGATCAACGCCGCCCACCTGGACGTGGTCAAGGCCAACGGCCTGAAGTCGTGCTATTTCCGCCCGATGGCGTTTTATGGCTCGGGCAAGCTGGGCGTGGCACCGAAAAAAGACGACGTGCAAGTGATCGTCGCCGCCTGGCCGTGGGGCGCTTACCTGGGTGAAGATGGTCTGGAAAAGGGCATCCGGGTGAAAACCAGCTCGTTTACCCGCCACCATGTGAACATCACCATGTGCAAGGCCAAGGCCAACGGCAATTACATGAACTCCATCCTGGCCAACAACGAAGCCACCGCCGACGGCTACGACGAAGCCTTGCTGCTGGACGTGGAAGGCTATGTGGCCGAAGGCTCGGGCGAGAACATCTTCATCATCCGCAAGGGCAAGCTGTACACCCCGGACCTGACCAGCGCGCTGGAAGGCATCACCCGTGATACCGTGGTGACCATTGCCCAGGAAATGGGCCTGCAACTGGTGGAAAAACGCATCACCCGCGACGAAGTGTACAGCGCCGACGAAGCCTTCTTTACCGGCACCGCCGCTGAAATCACCCCGATTCGCGAACTCGACCGCCGCCAGATTGGCGAAGGCAAGCGTGGCCCGATCACCACCGAAATCCAGCGTCGCTACTTTGCCTGCGTCAAGGGCGAAGACAGCGCGCACGCAGATTGGCTGACCCTGGTGGTCTGACCCTGTCGTTGATTTCGCGTGGCAGCGTCATCTGACCGTATCCGCTGACCGGATGTGCCGGTTGGCGGTTTTTTCCCCCTATACTACCGAGCACGACCATGAGCGAACTGAAAGAAAACCGCGCCCGCTTCATTGAAGTGAACGCCGATAATCTGCCCCTGCATTGCCCGATGCCTGATATGGTGTCCTGGAACCAGCACCCGCGCGTGTTCCTGCCCATTGTGGAAAACGGCGGCGAAGCGTTGTGCCCCTACTGTGGCACCCGTTACAAGCTGGTGGGCGAGGTCAAGCATCACCATTGAGCCGTGGCCGGCTGCCACAGCACGAGAAGGTGTGGCCTGGCCGCACCTTTTTCATTTTTTGACCGGCGCTGCCCCTGGGCGCAGGCCGGGCTGTCGACAGTGAGTGCATGCAACAGATTCTAGTCATCGCCCCATCCTGGGTGGGCGACGCCGTGATGGCCGAGCCGCTGTACCGCCGGCTGGCCGAGCGCCACCCTGGCGTGGCCATTGATCTCTTTGCCCCGGCGTGGACCCTGCCGCTGGCGGCGCGGATGGCCTCTGTGCGGCAAGGCGTGGTCAATCCATTTGGCCATGGCGCGCTGCGCCTGGCCGAACGCTGGCGGCTGGGCCGTCAACTGGCGGCACAGGGCTACGATCAAGCCGTGGTGCTGCCCAATTCGCTCAAATCGGCCTTGCTGCCGTGGTTTGCCGGCATTCCGCTGCGCACCGGCTTTGTGGGCGAATGGCGGCGCGGTGTGCTTAACGACGCCCGCACGCTGGACAAAACCGCGCTGCCCACCATGGTGGAGCGCTTCTGTGCGCTGGCCGAAGCACCGGGCGTTTTGCCCGCCAAGCCGATTGCCCATCCGCAGCTGCAGGTGGCAGCAGACAGCCGGACACAGGCGCTGACGCAAGTGGGCCTGGATGCTGCGCGCCCGGTGCTGGCGCTGTGCCCGGGGGCCGAATACGGCGCGGCCAAGCGCTGGCCAACCGCGCATTTTGCCCGGCTGGCGCAGGATTTTCTGGCGCGCGGCTGGCAGGTGTGGGTGTTTGGTTCGGCCAAGGATCAAGCCATGGGCCAGGAAATTGCCCAACTGGCTGGCCAGCCCGCTGGGCTGGTTAACCTGTGTGGCCGTACCGGGCTGGATCAGGCCATTGATCTGATGTCACTGGCGCAACTGGCCGTGTGCAATGACTCCGGCCTGATGCATATTGCCGCTGCGCTGAATGTGCCGCTGGTGGCGCTGTATGGCTCGTCCAGCCCCGGCTTTACCCCGCCGCTGACCCACCAGGCCGAGATTGTCAGCCTGAAGCTGGACTGCAGCCCGTGTTTCAAACGCGAATGCCCGCTGGGGCATACGCACTGTCTGACGCAGCTCGCCCCGGAACGGGTGTGGTCTGCGGCCCAACGACTTCTTCCTGATATGTTGCCATGACGCGTAAAGCCGCACCTCCCCCTCCCGAAGACAACAGCCGGCGCGCCGAACTGGTGCGCACTGCTGCGCGCCTGTTTCGCGATCAAGGTTACGAACGCACCACCGTGCGCGACCTGGGCAATGCTGTCGGCCTGCAATCGGGCAGCCTGTTCTATCACTTTCGCACCAAGGAAGAAATTCTGGTGGCGGTGATGGCGCTGGGCATTACCAGCACCACCGAAAAACTGGCCGCCGCGCTGGACGTGGCAACCACCGCCCACGACAAGGTGTCGGCGCTGATTCATGTCCATCTGAACTCCCTGCTGGGGGAAAACCAGGCGGCGCTGGAAGTGATGCTGTATGAATGGCGCAGCGTGTCGGAAGCGCAACGGCCAGGGCTGATTATCCTGCGCGACCGCTACGAAGCGCTGTGGCAAACCGCGCTGGACGAAGCCGCTGCTGCCGGCGTGGTGGGACAGGACACCCGTTTGTTGCGGCGCATGCTGCTGGGCAGCCTGCACTGGTCGGTACAGTGGTTCAAGCGCGATGGTGAGGATTCGGTGGATGCGCTGGCCGAGCGCATGCTCAAGCTGGTGCTTGGCCCGGCCCGACCGGCTGCCGACTGAACGGGCAGCCTCTGGCCCGTGTGTGATTCAGAAGGTGGGCGGCGAGCTGGCGCTGACCACTTCGCAGATGGTATCGCCCACATTGCGAAAACGGTGTGGCTGCTGACTGTCAAAGTAATAGGCGTCGCCCGGCCCCAGCACGCGCGATTCACTGCCGACGGTCACTTCAATCTGGCCGCAAATCACCACGCCACCTTCCTGGCCGTCATGCTGCAGCATGTCTGGGCCGGTATCGGCATTGCGCTCGTAGCGCTCGCGCAGAATGGCGATATCGCGCCGTTCATGGCCCACGCCCACCAGACGCAGTTCAATGCCGTTATTGCCCAGGTCGGGCAGTTCATTGCGGCCATAAAACACTTGCTGCGCCGCCGGCTCGGCGTCGAAAGTGAAGAAATCGGCCAGCGACATGGGCAGACCTTCCAGCACCTTCTTCAGCGAGCTGATCGACGGGCTGACCCGGTTCTGTTCAATCAGGGAAATGGTGCCATTGGTGACCCCGGCCCGTTTGGCCAGTTCACGCTGTGACAGTCCGTATTTGTCCCTCACCATGCGCAAGCGCGCGCCCACATCCATGACAACCCCTTCTGCAATTTGATCAAACTGTTCACAATTCTAGACGCATCTGCGGCCTGCTGGCGCGACGATGGCACGAATGCTGCATGGCAAAAACCGTTTTTCTTGGCATGTCGCGTTGTTTATCGGCAGAATTCACCGACAATCTGTCTGAATTGTAGATTTTTTTAAACAAATCCTGCGATCTGTCGCCGGTCTTGTCTGCTGCCATTGTCGTATGGCTCAGCCGCCACCATGCCACATGGTAATCGCAGTTGGCGCAGAAATTAACAACTTAATCCATCGGTCAGCATGGCCATCGCACGCTGACGCTGGCCTGAACCGTCATCGGGGGAAGCCCGCGCACGGAATGGGCTGATTGAAGCATTCAGGCTTCCCGGCGCTCCCGGCTGGACGTATGCTGTGCAATGGCACCCGGAATGGCCGTTATCAGGCCCCTCCAGCCTCGCTGGCCCTATTGACCGCCCTGGGCGCTGCCTGTCGGCAGTACCGGGCCCGCCGGGCCGGGCCATGTGCCCGCCCTGGTTTTGACACACGCCCGCAAGGAGAACTCGCATGAGCAGCTATATGGTGGAATGGATGCGAGAGCATCGGATTACCGAAGTGGAATGTATCGTGCCGGACATGACCGGCGTGGCGCGCGGTAAAATCGTGCCCAAGGATAAATTCATCAGCGAACCAGAAATGCGCCTGCCCGAGGTGGTGCTGATCCAGACCGTGACCGGCGATTATCCGGATGACAGCGTGCTGGATCCGGTGGACGCCGACATGATCCTGCAACCAGACCAGAACACCATCCGCTTTGTGCCGTGGGCGGTAGATCCCACCGCACAGATTATCTTTGACTGCTACAAGTCAGACGGGCAGATGTCCGAAGCGGCCCCGCGTGCCGTGTTGCGCCGGGTGCTGGATCTGTACGCCCAGCGCGGCTGGTCGCCGGTGATTGCGCCGGAAATGGAGTTTTACCTGATTGCCACCAACCCGGACCCGGATATTCCGGTCACGCCGCCGGTGGGGCGCACCGGTCGGGCCGAATTTGGCCGGCGTTCGTATTCGATTGATGCGGTCAACGAATTCGACCCGCTGTTCGAGGATATTTACGATTACTGCCACGCGCAGAATCTGGAAGTGGACACGCTGATTCACGAAATCGGCACCGCGCAGATGGAAATCAATTTTCTGCATGGCAATCCGCTGGATCTGGCCGACCAGGTGTTCCTGTTCAAGCGCACCGTGCGCGAGGCGGCGTTTCGCCATGGCATGTACGCCACCTTCATGGCCAAGCCGATGGAAGGCGAGCCAGGCAGCGCGATGCACATGCACCAGAGTGTGATCAACACTGCCACCGGACAGAACCTGTTTTCCAATGAAGACGGCGAGCCATCGCAGGCGTTTTTCCATTTTATTGGCGGCCTGCAGCACTATCTGCCACAAACCATGCCGTTTTTTGCCCCGTATGTGAACTCCTACCGGCGGCTGACGCCGTACTCGGCGGCACCGACCAATGTGCAATGGGGGTTTGACAACCGCACCGTGGGCTTGCGCGTACCCCACTCCAGCCCGGCGGCGCGCCGGGTGGAAAACCGCGTGCCGGGAGTGGACGTCAACCCATACATCGCCATGGCGGCGTCGCTGGCCTGCGGCTACCTGGGCATGGTCAACCAGATTGACTGCGCTGAACCGGTGCAGATCAACGCCTACTCGCTGCCCTACGAAATGCCGCATGGCACCGAAGAAGCGCTGAACCGGCTCAAGGGCTGCCCGGAAATTGCCGAGATTCTGGGCCCGCGTTTTGTCGAGCTGTACATCGCCATGAAAGAAAAAGAGTTTTCTGAATACTTCCGGGTCATCAGCCCGTGGGAACGCAAGTTCCTGCTGCTGCATGTCTGATCATCTGTCTGTGCCTGCTGCCCGGCCCTGACCCGGCAGCAGGCAATTGCCCTTGCACAAGGATACGCCCATGACCTTAGCAACCCGCAGCACCGCTGACTGGCAAGCGCTGGACGCTGCCCACCACCTGCATCCGTTTTCTGACACCCAATCGCTGAACCAGACCGGCAGCCGCGTCGTGGTCAAGGGCGATGGCGTGTATATCTGGGACTCTGAAGGCAATCGCATCATCGACGGCATGGCCGGGCTGTGGTGTGTCAATCTGGGCTATGGCCGCGAGGAACTGGCCGACGCCGCCTACCAGCAAATGCGCGAACTGCCGTTCTACAATACTTTTTTCAAAACCACCCACCCGCCGGTGATCGAACTGTCGGCGCTGCTGGCCGAACTGACCCCACCGCAGTTCAACCATGTGTTTCTCACCAATTCCGGCTCGGAAGCCAACGATACGGTGATTCGCATGGTCCGCCACTTTTGGGCGGCACAAGGCCAGGCCAGCAAGAAGGTGCTGATTGGCCGCTGGAACGGCTACCATGGCTCCACCATCGGCGGCGCTTCGCTGGGCGGCATGCGTTATATGCACGAACAGGGCGACCTGCCCATTCCCGGCATCGAGCATATCGAGCAGCCATACTGGTATGTCAATGGCGGCGAGCTGAGCCCGCACGACTACGGTCTGAAAGCCGCGCAGGCGCTGGAAGCTAAAATCCTGGCGCTGGGCGCAGACAATGTTGCCGCCTTTGTTGGCGAGCCCATTCAGGGCGCGGGCGGGGTGATTGTGCCGCCAGACAGCTACTGGCCGGAAATCCAGCGCATCTGCCGCGCGTACAACATCCTGCTGGTGGTCGATGAAGTGATTTGCGGCTTTGGCCGTACCGGACAGTGGTTTGGCAGCCAGCATTTTGGTATCGAGCCCGATCTGATGCCGATTGCCAAGGGCCTGTCATCCGGCTACCAGCCGATTGGCGGGGTGATGGTCAGCGACCGGGTGGCCCAGGTGCTGATTCAGGAAGGCGGCGACTTTAACCACGGCATGACGTATTCCGGTCATCCGGTGGCGGCTGCCGTGGCGGTGGCCAACCTGAAAATTCTCCGCGATGAAGGCATTGTTGATCAGGTGCGCGAAAAAACCGGTCCGTATTTGCAGCAAAAATGGCGGGAAACCTTTGCCGGCCATCCGTATCTGGACGATGTGCGCGGTGTGGGGTTTTTGGCAGCCTTTACCTGGGTCAAGGACAAATCGCGGCGCGAGCTGTTTGCCGAACCGGGAACTGTCGGCACAATCTGTCGGGATATCTTCTTTAAAAACAACATTATCATGCGTGCCGTCGGCGATAGCATGGTCTGCGCACCACCGTTGGTAATGACCACGACAGAAATTGATGAGATGATTGCACTGGCCGCACGTTGTGTTGACCTGACCGTCCAGGCACTGGAAGCACGCGGGCTGGTGTAAGCTGCCAGCGAAACCCCCTCAATTCAATGAGGATAAAAGTTTTCGCAATGGCGAGCGGGTTTGATAGAATCGACCCGCTTTTCTGTTTGTTGCGTCCCGTCTTAACTTGAGGCGGAAGCAGACGATAGATAACAAAACCCAGGGATCTCGGTACATGTTTGTAATCATCGGCTACATCATCGTTTTTTCCAGCGTTATCGGCGGCTTCATTTTTGCTGGCGGTCACGTTGCGGCCCTTCTGCAACCGGCAGAATTCATCATCATTGTGGGTGCCGCGGTCGGGGCCTTCATCACCGCCCACGGTGGCGCGCCGATGAAAGCCATTTTCAAGGCCATCCCGGACTGCTTTCGCAGTTCGCGCTACAACAAGGCGCTGTACATGGAGCTGTTTGCCCTGCTCTATGAATTGCTGTCCAAGGTGCGCAAGGAAGGCCTGATGTCGATCGAAGCCGACGTCGACGACCCGCAAAACAGCCCAATCTTCTCCAAATACCCGATTGTGGTGGCGGATGAAGTGGCCATCGAGTTTTTGTGTGACTACCTGCGCCTGATGGTGGGTGGCAACCTGAACCCCTTCGAAATCGAAAACCTGATGGACATCGAAATCGAAACCCATCACAACGAAGGCAGCATGCCGGTGGGGGCCCTGGCCCGCATGGCCGACTCCCTGCCAGCCTACGGTATTGTGGCGGCGGTGATGGGGGTGGTGCACACCATGGAATCGGTGGGGGTTTCCCCAGCAGAACTGGGCCGGCTGATTGCCGCCGCGCTGGTGGGTACCTTCCTGGGTATCTTGATCTCCTACGGCTTTATCGGTCCGCTGTCCAACCGCATGGAACACCGCCTGAACGACGTGCATCGCGTCCTGCAGTGCATCAAGGTGACCCTGCTGGCCAGCCTGAACGGCTACGCACCGCCGGTGGCGGTGGAATTTGGTCGCAAGGCGCTCAACAGCGAAGATCGTCCGGGCTTCCTGGAACTGGAAGAACACCTCAAGAAAGCTCGCAGCGGCGGTCGTTGATCGCAGGTTGAGACAAGGCAGGAATCATGGCAGACGAATCTCAACGCCCCATTATTGTCAAACGCATCAAGAAGGGTCATGGCGGCCATCACGGTGGTGCCTGGAAAATTGCCTACGCCGACTTTGTGACGGCCATGATGGCCTTCTTCCTGCTGCTGTGGCTGTTGTCCTCGGTATCGCAGGGGGCGCTGAACGGGGTGGCAGAATACTTCCGCACCCCGCTCAAGGTGGCGCTGATGGGCGGTAGCCGCTCAGGCGATACCACCAGCGCCATCAAGGGCGGTGGTCCGGACTTCACCCGCTCCGATGGCCAGAAGCGCAAGTCGCAAGATGTGCTGGATGAAAAAACCAAGGAAAAAGTGGTCTTGCAAAAGCTGCAGCAGCGCATCAAGGAAGCCATCGAAAACAACAAGGTGCTGCAGCAGTATAAAAATCAGCTGCTGCTGGAAATGACCACCGAAGGTCTGCGCGTGCAGATTGTCGATGAGAAAAACCGGCCCATGTTCGATTCGGGCAGCGCACACTTGCTGCCGCACACGCGTGAACTGCTGCGTGAGCTGGGCAAGCAGCTCAATGAAGTGCAAAACCGTCTGTCAATTTCCGGCCACACCGACGCCTCGCCGTATTCAGCAGGCGACAAGGGCTTCAGCAACTGGGAGCTCTCGGCGGATCGGGCCAATGCTGCCCGGCGCGAGCTGATTGTCGGCGGTCTGCAGGACAGCAAGCTGCTGCGCGTGGTGGGCCAGGGGTCGGCCACACCGATGGACAAGGCCAACCCGCTCAATCCGATCAACCGGCGCATTTCCATTGTGGTGCTGAACAAGGAAACCGAAGCCTCGATCATGCGGGAAAGCGAAGCCGGTGCCACGGTCTACGCGCCGCCAGGGCTGGCCACGGCAGGATCTCCCCCGGCTGCACCTAGCCAACCTGCGGCACAATGACGGTATTTTATCTGCGCCAGCTGTCCATCTTTGCGATGGCGCTGGCGCTGGCCGTTCTGCTGGGCCTGCTGGGTGCGCCCTGGCCGCTGGTCTGGCTGCAGCCGCCACTGGCGCTGGCCCTGGCCATCTGGCGTCAGGCACCGCGCTGGTGGTGGCTGTTGCATCTGCTGATGCTGCCAGCCATTGTGCTGGCGCTGGACGCCCAGTTACCGGCCTGGGCCTACCTGCTGGGTGCCTTGCTGCTGTTTGGCCTGAGCCGGAATGTGCTGACCGACCGTGTTCCGCTGTTTCTGACCTCCCGCGCGGTACTGGAGGTGCTGGCCGCCCGCCTGCCGCCGGGTGCCCGCCTGCTTGACTTGGGTTGCGGCACCGGGCGTTTGCTGTTTGGCCTGGCCCAGCGCCGTCCCGACTTGCAGCTGCATGGGGTGGAAAGCGCCTGGCTGCCCTGGCTGTGGGCTTACCTGCGGGCACGGCTGGCGGGGTTACCCCAAGTGCGCATTACCTTGGGCAATCTGTGGCAGGCACCACTGGCCGGGCATGATGTGATTTATGCGTATTTATCCCCCGAGCCGATGGCACGAATCTGGCATAAAGTTCAACAAGAAGCTGTGCCGGGCGCCTGGTTCATCAGCAACTCTTTTGCCGTTCCGGATGTCCAACCTGACGAATGCATCCCGATTGACGATGCAACCGCTTCAACCCTGTTCATTTGGCGTTTGACAACATGACTACCTGGCTCGACACCCTGACCCTCCATCGCCTGCCGGTGTTGCAGGCCACATGCACCCGCGTCGAGGAATTTCGCCGCATGCCCAGCGACCAGTTCAACCTGGCCGATCTGTCCAATGTGGTGTTGGCCGACCCGCTGATGGCGTTCCAGGTGCTGCGCAGCACCGGGCGTATTGAACGCACGCGCACCTTCAGCGAATCGCTCAATATCGAGCATGCGCTGATGATCCTCGGTGCCAATGCCTTTTTTGAAGAATTTTCCAAGCTGACCGCGCTGGAATCCATCCCCACCCTGTCGCAAACCGGGGTAGACCAGATCATCAGCATGATGTCCCGCTCACGGGTGGCCGCCTTGCTGATCAAGGACTGGCTGTCGCTGATGGAAGAACACCGGGTGGAAGACTGCTTTGTGGCCGCCCTGCTGCACAATGTGCCAGCCTGCTGTTTCCGCGCCGAATCCGGCGTGGACAAAAACTTCCCATCGCTGGACGCCATGGCCCGGCAGGCGGGCTTTCTCGACTACAAGCAGATGATTGAACGCTTTATCGAAAGCCAGCGCCTGTCCGACCTGCTGCTGGATCTGCTGACCACACCGCCAGGGTTTGACCGCCGTCGCCTGCTGCTGAAAAGCGCGATTGAAGTGGCCAATATGCTGGAGCAGGGCTGGTGGCGCATTGAAGTGATCGAAAAGGTGATTGGCGTATCCCATCTGCTGGCCAAGCCGTTTGAAGTGGTGTGGAACGACATGATCCAGCTGATTCTGGCCGTGGCCCGTACCCCGCAAGTGCCGGGCTATTCGCTGCTGGCCCGTCAGCTGGCGGCCATGCCGGAGCCGGAACAACCCATCAGCCAGAGCTTCCTGAACCTGAGCATTCAGTGGGACCCGGCAAATTCTGCCGAACCCCCGGCAGAATTTGACGAGGCGCTCAGCTGGGTGGTGCGCTTCATGGCCAAGGATATGGCGCAGGAGCGGGTGATTTTCTTCCGTCACAATGCACCACAAGGCCAATTGAGCGCCACCCAGTTTGTCGGCCTGAACGACGACGATACGCTGATTGCCCGCCCGCTGCAGCTGGCCCAGCACCCGTTTTTTGCCAGCCTGGGGCAAAAAGCCCAGGCTTTCCGCTGCCTGCCCGGCCAGTTGGAGCGCCTGCGCGCCACCTTTGCCGACGACTTCTTCACCCGCATTGGCGACCATGGCTTTGCTGCCATGTCGGTGGTCAAGGAAGGCCGTCTGCTCGGGGTGTTCTACTTCGACAACTGCACGTCGGGCAAACCGGTAGACGACGTGGTGTACCAGCAATTCAAGACCGCCGTTTCGCGCCTGTGCGCCTGACCCTACGTCACTGACCCCTGTACGGCCCGCCGCTCTGGCGGGCCGTTGGCTTTTGAGACCTTGGCCATGACCCCGATTTTTTCTGTTCACAACGACCATATCAAGGCACTGGCCCGGCTGGCCGCCAAGCCTGCCGAGCGCCGCAGCAGTGGCCAGCTATTGCTGGAAGGCATCCACCTGCTCGATGCCTATCTGGCCCGGCACACCCAGGTGGAAGAAGTGCTGATCCAGACCGACGCGCTGAGCCATCCTGAAGTCCACGCCCTGCGCCGACGCCTGCCGGCCAGCTGCCGTCAGGTGGAAGTCAACACGGCAGTCATGGCCAAGCTGAGCAGCCTGAGCACACCCGGCGAGCTGGTGGCAGTCGTCGCCTTGCCTGCCCCGCCTGCCGAGCCCGAGCAGGGCAGCATTTTATTGCTGGAGGCCGTGCAGGACCCTGGCAATCTGGGGGCCATTCTGCGCACCGCCGCTGCGGCGGGCATCCGCCAGGTCTGGCTGTCACCACACTGCGCCGACCCATGGTCGGCCAAGGTGTTGCGTGCCGGGATGGGCGCACACTTTGCCCTGGATATCCGCACCGATGCCGAATTGGGCGACGTGCTGGCCGGGTTTGCCGGCCCCAGCCTGGTGACCAGCCTGCAAGCCAGCGCCTCGCTGTACGCCACCGACTTGCGTGGGCGCTGCGCGTTTGTGTTTGGCAACGAAGGCGCAGGGGTATCGGCGGCGTTGCTGGCCGCAGCCAGCCACCCGGTGCGCATTCCGATGCCGGGCGAGGCAGAATCGCTGAATGTGGCCGCAGCGGTGGCGGTGTGTCTGTTTGAACAGGTGCGCCAGCAACTGGCTTGACTGAGACAGACAAAAAAATCCCCACCCCCGGCCATGGCGCGGGGGTGGGGATTTTTTTGCGGCTGGCCACACGCCGAAGTGCATCGGCGTGTGGCGGGCTTAGCGCTTACTCTTGAACAGCAGCCACGTCAGCCGGTGCGGCTGCCGGTGCAGCAGCGGCGGCTTCTTCGTTCAGCACGGCCTTGATCGACAGGCGGATGCGGCCACGCTCGTCGGTTTCCAGCACCTTGACGCGAACCTGCTGGCCTTCCTTGAGGTAGTCGCCCACGTTGGCGATGCGCTCGTTGGCAATCTGGCTGATGTGTACCAGACCATCACGGCCCGGCATGATCTGCACGATGGCACCGACGTTCTTGTCGAGGATCTTCATCACGATGCCTTCGTAGATCTTGCCGATTTCCACTTCAGCAGTGATCTGTTCGATGCGACGCTTGGCCGCTTCGGCACCGTCGCCGGAGATCGAGGCAATGGTGATCAGGCCATCTTCGCCGATGTCGATGCTGGTGCCGGTTTCTTCGGTAATCGCACGGATCACCGAACCGCCCTTGCCGATCACGTCGCGGATTTTCTCCGGATTGATCTTCATGGTGTACAGGCGCGGCGCGTGAGCGGACAGTTCTTGCGGGGCTTCCACGGCGTGCTTCATCAGGCCGAGGATGTGCAGACGGCCTTCCTTGGCTTGATCCAGCGCCACGCGCATGATTTCCTTGGTGATGCCCTGGATCTTGATGTCCATCTGCAGTGCGGTCACGCCGTTGGCGGTGCCGGCTACCTTGAAGTCCATATCGCCCAGGTGGTCTTCGTCACCCAGGATGTCGGTCAGCACGGCAAAGCGGTTGCCTTCCAGAATCAGGCCCATGGCGATGCCCGCCACGTGGTCTTTCAGCGGCACGCCAGCATTCAGCATGGCCAGGCAGCCACCGCACACCGACGCCATCGACGAGGAACCGTTGGATTCGGTGATTTCCGACACCACGCGCATCGAGTAGCTGAAATCTTCCTGCTTGGGCAGCACGGCAATCAGCGCGCGCTTGGCCAGGCGGCCATGGCCGATTTCGCGGCGCTTCGGGCTGCCCACGCGACCGGTTTCACCGGTGGAGTACGGCGGGAAGTTGTAATGCAGCATAAAGCGTTCGGTGTATTCACCGGCCAGCGCGTCGATGATCTGCTCATCCTGCTTGGTGCCCAGCGTGGTGACCACCAGTGCCTGGGTTTCGCCACGGGTAAACAGCGCCGAGCCATGGGTACGCGGCAGCACGCCGGTGCGAATGCTGATCGGGCGCACGGTGCGGGTGTCGCGGCCATCGATGCGCGGCTCACCCGCCAGAATCTGGCCACGGACGATTTCGGCTTCCAGGTTCTTGAAGATGCCCTTGATTTCGTTGGCCAGCAGGGTGCCGGTTTCTTCGTTAATCAGCGCGGCTTTCACCTTGTCCCAGGCTTCTGCCAGCTTTTGGCTGCGCAGCTGCTTCTGGCGAATGGCAAAGGCGGCCTTGATGTCAGCGCCAGCCACTTCACGCACCTGGGCAATCAGTGCTTCGTTGCGTGCCGGTTCGGCCCAGTCCCACAGCACCGGGTTGACTTCGTCAGCCAGGGCATTGATGGCGGCAATGGCGGCCTGCATTTGCTCGTGGCCAAACACCACGGCACCCAGCATCACGGCTTCCGGCAGTTCGCGGGCTTCGGATTCCACCATCAGCACCGCGCGCTGGGTACCAGCGACAACCAGGTCGAGCTCGCTGGTTTGCAGTTCGGTTTTGGTCGGGTTCAGCAGGTATTCGCCGTTGGCGTAGCCCACGCGGGCAGCACCAATCGGACCCTGGAACGGCAGGCCAGACAGCGCCAGCGCAGCAGATGCGCCGATCATGGCGGGGATGTCAGCGTCGATTTCCGGGTTCAGCGACACCACGGTGGCGACGATCTGCACTTCGTGATAGAAGCCTTCCGGAAACAGCGGGCGGATCGGGCGGTCGATCAGGCGGCTGGTGAGGATTTCCTTTTCGGTCGGGCGGCCTTCGCGCTTGAAGAAACCACCGGGGATCTTGCCGGCAGCGTACGTGCGTTCCTGGTAGTCCACGGTCAGCGGAAAGAAGTCCTGACCCGGTTTGACGCCTTGCGCGCCCACCACGGTGACCAGCACCACGGTGTCTTCCATGGTCACTACCACGGCACCAGAGGCCTGGCGGGCGACTTCGCCGGTTTCGAGGGTGACGGTATGACGGCCATACTGGAAGGATTTGCTGATTTTATTGAACACGATGTGTAACTCTTGGTAAGGATTGCCGGACACCCGGCAAAACAACGGGAACCCCTAGAAATTCAGGCCGCAGGCGACACGGAATGTCTAGAGGCTCCCCCCGTTGCGACAATAGGCCCACCCGTTCAGGCAGAGGATGCCTTGAGGGGCTGGCGGTGGAATGAAAGGCTTCATTCCGCCAGCACGAAGGCCGTGCTGGCGCAGGATGTTTCCCTGCAAAAGCCAAAAAGTCGCAGCAGGCGCTGCGACTTTCCGGCGTGGCTGCAGTAATTACTTACGCAGGCCCAGGCGCGTGATCAGGGTGCGATACGCGTCAGCATCTTTTTTCTTCAGGTAGTCCAGCAGCTTGCGACGGCGGCTCACCATCTTCAGCAGACCACGACGGCTGTGGTGGTCTTTGGTGTTGGCTTTGAAGTGCGGGGTCAGATCGTTGATGCGTGCGGTCAGCAGGGCCACCTGAACTTCAGGGGAGCCAGTATCGCCGGCAGCACGTTGAAAATCTTTGACAACACCAGCTTTTTGTTCGGTAGAAACAGCCATGAAACACTCCAGATAAAAATTGGGCGGCACTCGCCCGGTCAAGATACGGTGAGCCGAAACCCTTCCGTTCTCCCTGATGCCCAAGGCCCGTAGGCCTCAGGCGGCTGGCGGGGTAAACGCCAGCAATCGGTCTGGCCACAGCAGGCCATCTGCCCGCACGCGGCCCAGGCCGACAAACCGTTTGTGGGGATCATACAAACGGCAGCCCGTAATTATCGCACCTTTTTCGGCAAGATGCACCGGCTGGCCGTGACAAATTTTCTGCACTTCCACTTCATCCAGCCCATGCGCTGGCAGATGGCTGACCAGCACATCCACCGGCAGCAGGGTGGCCAGGCGCGCCTCCGGGCTGAGGGCTTCCAGCGCGTCCAGGGTAATGGCGTCTGCCAGGTCAAACCCGCCAGTACGGGTGCGGCGCAGCCCGGTTAGGTAGGCACCGCAGCCCAGAATCCGGCCCAGATCTTCAGCCAGGGTGCGCACATACGTGCCCTTGCTGCATTGTACGTCCAGCACCGCCTGCTGGCCATCAAAGGCCAGAAGCTGCAAACGGTGAATCACCACCGAGCGTGGCTTGCGCTCAATGGTGATGCCTTCACGGGCGTAGGCGTACAGTGCCTTGCCCTGGTGCTTGAGCGCCGAATACATCGGCGGCACCTGTTCAATCGGTCCGGTCAGCTGGGCCAGCGCAGCCAGCAGCTGGGTCTGGTCAAATGTCACCGGGCCAATGGCGGTCAGCTCGCCTTCGCTATCGCCCGTGCTGGAGTGATGGCCAAACTGCACCGTGGCGGTATAGCCCTTGTCGGCATCCAGCAAATAGGCGGAGAACTTGGTGGCTTCGCCCAGGCACACCGGCAACAGCCCGGTGGCCAACGGGTCGAGCACGCCAGTGTGCCCGGCCTTTTCGGCATGGAAACACCAGCGGGCGGTTTGCAGCGCCCGATTGCTGGACAGTTCGAGGGGTTTGTCCAGCAACAGTACGCCGTGGACAGGCCGTTTGGCCGGTTTGCTTGCCGTCATGGGGAGCTACGCATCTGTGCGGCAACGGGAATCCGTGCCGCTGAATTAAAAGAAAAAATGGCCAGGAACCACGTGACAACGCCTGCCACAGGGCAGGCGCTATCGGTCAGGCATGCTTATTCTGCTTCTGCCGGTTTGTCTGCCGGCTTGCTGGCGTCGTCTTCGTCGTCCACGCGCAGTGCCTGGTCAGCCTCGGCCACCCGGTTGATCAACTGGGTCATGTGCATGCCGCGCTCAATCGACTGGTCGTAGATAAAATGCAGCTGCGGCACGGTAAACAGCTTGATCCGCCGTGATACTTCCGAGCGCAGAAAACCCCCGGCGTGTTCCAGCGCACGCTGGGTGGTGTCCAGGTCGGTGCTGTTCATCACCGTGTAAAACACTTTGGCGTGCGAGTAATCGCGGGTGACTTCCACCGCAGTCAGGGTCACCCAGCCCACGCGCGGATCTTTCAGTTCCGTACGGATGATGTCGGCCAGTTCGCGCTGCATCTGGTCGGCAATCCGGTCGGAACGGGCAAATTGCTTCTTCGCCATCAAACACTCCTGTGTGCCGGACAGGGCCGGCCAATGAAAAAGGGGCGGACGCTGCCGCCCGCCCCCATATGGCTTGCCGTATTACAGCGAACGGGCCACTTCGACGATTTCAAACACTTCCAGTTGGTCGCCTTCCTGGATGTCGTTGAAGTTCTTGAGTTGCAGGCCGCATTCGTAGCCTTGCTTGACTTCCTTGACGTCATCCTTGAAGCGCTTGAGCGATTCCAGCTCGCCCTGATGCATCACCACGTTCTGACGGATGACACGCACCGAAGAGCCGCGCTTGACCAGACCGTCGGTCACCATACAACCGGCAATCGTACCCACCTTGGACACCACAAACACCTGACGGATTTCCACCGTACCGATGATCTGTTCCTTACGCTCCGGTGCCAGCATGCCCGACAACGCAGCCTTCACTTCATCAATGGCGTCATAGATGATGTTGTAGTAGCGGATTTCCACATCGTTGGCTTCAGCCTGCTTGCGCGCTTGCGCGTCAGCACGGGTGTTGAAGCCAATGACAATGGCGCGGGAAGCAGCCGCCAGGTTGACGTCGGACTCGGTGATGCCACCCACAGCGGAGTGCAGGATGTTGACGCGCACTTCGTCGGTCGACAGCTTCTGCAGCGAACCGGCCAGCGCTTCGCACGAACCCTGCACATCGGCCTTGATGATGACCGACAGGGTTTGCACTTCGCCTTCGGCCATCTGGGCAAACATGTTTTCCAGCTTGGCGGCCTGTTGCTTGGCCAGACGCACGTCGCGGAACTTGCCTTGACGGAACAGGGCGATTTCACGCGCCTTGCGTTCGTCGGTCAGCACCATCACGTCTTCACCCGCGGCCGGCACTTCGGACAAGCCGAGGATTTCCACCGGAATGGACGGGCCAGCTTCGGTAATCGGCTTGCCGTTTTCGTCGTTCATGGCACGCACGCGGCCAAACACGGTGCCCGCCAGCAGTACATCACCCTTCTTCAGCGTGCCAGACTGCACCAGGATGGTGGCCACAGCGCCACGTCCCTTGTCCAGACGGGCTTCCACCACCAGACCCTTGGCCGGCGCTTCACGCGGGGCCTGCAGCTCCAGCACTTCGGCTTGCAACAGAATGGCTTCCAGCAGGCCGTCGATATTGATGCCCTGCTTGGCCGACACTTCGATGAACTGGGTGTCACCGCCCCAGTCTTCCGGCACCACGCCATGGCCAGACAGCTCCTGGCGGATGCGTTCCGGGTTGGCACCCTGCTTGTCAATCTTGTTCACCGCCACCACGATTGGCACACCTGCTGCCTTGGCATGGTGAACGGCTTCGATGGTTTGCGGCATCACACCGTCGTCAGCCGCCACCACCAGCACGACAATGTCGGTGGCCTTGGCACCACGGGCACGCATGGCGGTAAACGCTTCGTGACCTGGGGTATCCAGGAAGGTGACCATACCGCGCGGGGTATCGACGTGGTAAGCACCAATATGCTGGGTAATGCCGCCAGCTTCGCCTGCCGCCACCTTGGCGCGACGAATGTAGTCGAGCAGCGAGGTTTTACCATGGTCAACGTGACCCATCACCGTCACCACCGGGGCACGGGATTCCAGCACGGCTTCGTGATGGCCGCCATCGACGTCATCCAGATACGATTCCGGATCGTCCAGCTTGGCCGGTTTGGCCAGGTGACCCATTTCTTCCACCACGATCATGGCGGTTTCCTGGTCCAGAACCTGGTTGATGGTGACCATCATGCCCATCTTCATCAGGGTCTTGATCACTTCGGCAGCCTTCACCGCCATCTTGTGGGCCAGTTCGGCCACCGAGATGGTTTCCGGCACCAGCACTTCATGCACGATCGGCTCGGTCGGGGCCTGGAACTGATGGGCTCCCTGGGCATGCTTGTTGCCCTTGCCACCCTTCTTGGACTTCCAGTCGTTGCGGCTGTCGCCGCTGCCCTTGGTTTTCAGGCCGCCGCGTTTCTTGGCACCATCGTCCCAGCCGTCCTTGCCACCTGGTTTTTTATTGCGGCCCGGCGCATCGTTCGGTTTGGCCGCAGCCGGTGCACCACCAGGCGCAGCAGCCGGAGCCGGACGCGCCGACGGGCTGCCGGCGGGTTTGGCCGGCTTGTGCAGCACGCTACCGTGCGCAGCCTTGGGGGCCTTGTCAGCAGCCGCCGGGGCGGCAGCCGGTTTTTCTACCGGTGCCGGCGGTTTGCTGGCGGCCACCAGTTTGGCGGCGGCGTCGGCTTCGGCTTGCTGACGGGCAGCCAGACGGCGCGCTTCGCGCTCCTGGCGTTCGCGGATCAGCGCTTCCTGAGCGGCGCGCAGCTTGTCCTGACGGCGGGTTTCTTCCTCACGGGCGGCAATTTCTTCCGGGGAGAGGATGGACGCTGGCGACAGCACGGTACGCGGCGCATTCATCGACGCTGCCGCAGCGGCAGCCGGCGACAGCGGCTTGACCGCTGGCTGGCTGGGGCGTCCGCCCTGACCGCGATTACCGCCGCCCTGACCCCGGTTATTACCCTGGTCACGACGGTTGTTGTTGGCATTGCCTGCTGGCTTGTGCGCATGTGCCGAAGCCGGCTTGGCGGCCTGAGGGGCAGCAGCGGGCTTCGATTCGGGTTTGGATTCCGGTTTGACTTCTGGTTTCACTTCTTTCGCTTCAACTGCCGACGCGGGAGGGGAGGCCGGCTCAGAGGTGGGCGCCGCAGGCGGCGTCGGGGTTTCGACAACAGGCTCAGCTGGCGCGGTTGCCTGGGCAACCGGCGTTTCAGCCTGGGCGGGGGCCGCAGCGGCGCTGGCCGGGGCGGCAACCGGTTCGCTGACCGGGGCGGCGGCAACAACCGCCGGAGCCGGCGCACTGACCACCGGCTCAACTGCAGCGGCACTGGCCGGCGCAGGGGTTTTGACAGCTTCTTCTTCCGGTAACATCACAACGCGCTTCTTGCGCACTTCCACTTGAATCGTGCGAGATTTGCCGGTGCTGTCAGACTTGCGGATCTCGGAAGTTTCCTTGCGCTTGAGAGTAACACGGTTATCCACCGTGCCGCCATGTGCGCGGCGCAGATGATTGCGCAGTTGCGTTTTATCCTGCTCGGTCAGCACGTCTTCCATCGAAGACTTGCCAACGCCCGCTGCGCGCAGTTGTTCAAGGAGGTGATCCGGTTGCAGGCCCAATTCGGTGGCAAACTGTTTTACATTCGTTTCAAGCATTCGCGTTCCTAAATTTCCCTATCTTTTTGCCCAGTCCAGCCGCAGGCAGCAGCCTGCTGTCGTTGTTGATCGTCGATCATTCGCTGAACCAGTGCTCGCGCGCTTTCATGATCAGTGCCGTGGCAGCGTCAGCGTCCATGCCGGTCATTTCCACCAGATCGTCCACAGCCAGATCGGCCAGGTCATCGCGGGTGGCAATGCCATGTTCGGCCAGCTTGCGCACCAGATCGGCATCAATGCCCTCGAGGGTTTTCAGCTCCTCGGACACATTTTCCATTTTCTCTTCCGAGACAATGGCCTGAGTCAACAGAGCATTGCGTGCGCGGCTGCGCAGCTCGTTGACGGTTTCTTCGTCGAAGGCGTCGATTTCCAGCATCTCGGCCAGCGGCACGTAGGCCACTTCTTCCAGCGTGGTGAAGCCTTCGCTGATCAGCACTTCGGCCATTTCTTCATCGACATCAAGCATGTCCATGAACAGGCTGCGCAGGGCAGCGCCTTCGGCTTCGTGTTTTTCTGCCGCTTCATCCACGGTCATGATGTTGAGGATCCAGCCGGTCAGCTCGGAGGCCAGGCGGACATTCTGGCCGCCACGGCCAATGGCCAGCGCCAGTTGATCTTCCTCGACCACCACATCCATGCTGTGTCGTTCTTCATCGACCATGATGCGCTGCACTTCAGCCGGAGACAGGGCATTGATCACATAGGTAGCCGGTTCTGGCGACCACAGCACAATGTCCACCCGCTCGCCGGCCAGTTCGCCGGTCACGGCCTGCACGCGCGAGCCGCGCATGCCGATGCAGGTGCCTTGCGGGTCGATGCGCGGGTCGTTGGCCTTTACCGCAATCTTGGCGCGGCTGCCCGGATCACGGGCAGCGCCACGGATTTCCAGCAGGCCTTCCTCGATTTCAGGCACTTCCAGCTCAAACAGCTTTTTGACAAACTCTGCCGAGGTGCGCGACAGCACCAGCTGCGGGCCACGGCCACCGCGATCCACGCGCAGCAGGTAGGCCCGCACCGGGTCGCCCACGCGCAGGTTTTCTTTCGGGATCATCTGGTCGCGCGGCAAAATGGCTTCCAGCTTGCCGATTTCGATAATGGCGCTGCCACGCTCCATGCGCTTGATATTGCCGCGCACCAGGAAGTCGTTGCGTTCCAGGAAGTCGTTCAGCACCTGTTCGCGTTCGGCATCGCGGATTTTTTGCAGAATGACCTGTTTGGCGGTTTGCGCGCCAATCCGGCCAAACTCGATGGCTTCCATCGGTTCTTCGTAGAAGTCTTCCAGCTCAAGCCCAGCATGACGCTCGTCCAGGTCGCTGACGGCAATCTGGCGGGAAGGGTATTCGTGGTCGTTGTCTTCGACAATCTGCCAGCGGCGGAAGGAATGATATTCGCCAGTATTGCGGTCGATTTCCACCCGCACGTCGATATCTTCCTGATTGCATTTCTTTTTGGTGGCAGAGGCCAGGGCCAGCTCCAGTGCACCAAACACGATCTCTTTGCTGACATTTTTCTCACGCGCCAGCGCATCCACCAACAGCAAAATCTCTCGACTCATCTAAACACTCTCTTCCGCATAAGCCGGTTGCGACAGGGTCGCCCGGCCTGGCTGCTCGACGGCACGGGGCACATCAAAGCTGTTGAATATTTCCATGCCTTGCCAGGGCCGAACCTGCCCCTACGGCACGGTCAAACGGCTTTTCAGAACTCCGGCTCAAGCCGGGCCTTGTCAATACTGGACAGCGGGATTTCCACCACCGTGCCTTCAATGTCCAGCCGCACACTGGCGTTTTCCACCCCGGACAGACGCCCGACAAAGTGTTTGCGGCCATCCAGCGGCATGCGGGTTTTCACCTTGGCCAGCTGGCCGGTGAAACGGACAAAATCCGCTTCTTTTTTCAGCGGTCGATCCAAACCGGGTGAAGAAACCTCCAGCCGGTCGTAATCAATGTTTTCCACCATGAACAGACGGGTCAGATGGTTGCTGACCAGCACACAATCGTCCACGGTAATGCCTTCAGGCTTGTCAATAAAGAGACGGAATCCGCCCGACCGGGTCAACTCCAGGTCGACAAATTCGTACCCGAGCCCGACGAGCGTGCTTTCCAGCAACGCACGAACATCCATGTTTTTTCCACAAATAAAAAATGGGCGAAACGCCCATACTGATACCAGAAATTATAACAGACTCTTGAAAGAAAAAGAAACTGTCTGCCCATCGCACGCCAAGTGTGGCAGAAGCCAGCGTTTCAGGCAAGCCAGCGCAGCTCAGACCCCCTGGTGCAGGCCAGGCCAATGCTGCCCTGCACGATTGACGCGACAAGAGGAAGTGGACAGATAATGCCCTTACATGCCATATTTCAAACAGTCGTTTGTACAGTCGTGCTTGCACGTCACAGCGACCCAACATCTATAAATCAGGCATGGCAGCCAGAATGCACCGGGTTCACCCCCAGCGCAGGGCACGGCGCGATGCGCCCCGGCACCGTACCGGGCATCACCACCTTTACGATGGAGAAACAAGACAATGGACAAAATCTGGCTGAAGAACTACCAGGCCGGCGTACCCGCCGAAATCGACATCAACCAGTTCCAGTCGGTGGCCGAGGTGTTCGAACGCAGCGTGACCCGGTTTCGCGATCGCCCGGCCATGGCCAATATGGGCAAGGTGTACACCTACGGCCAGCTCGATGCGCTGTCAGCCAAATTTGCCTCGTTTCTGCAGAACAGCCTGAAGCTGCCTGCTGGCGCACGGGTGGCGGTGATGATGCCCAATCTGCTGCAGTACCCGGTGGCGGTGTTTGGCATCCTGCGTGCCGGCTATACCGTGGTCAACGTCAACCCGCTGTACACCCCGCGCGAGCTGGAGCACCAGCTCAAGGACGCCGGGGTAGACACCATTGTCATCCTGGAAAACTTTGCCAACGTGCTGCAGCAAGTGCTGCCGCGTACCCCGGTCAAGCATGTGGTGCTGACCCGGATTGGCGACTTGCTGGGCGCGCCAAAATCCTGGCTGGTCAACTTTGCCGTCAAGCATGTCAAGAAAATGGTTCCGGCGTGGAAACTGCCCGCCGTCATCCTGTTTAACGACGCACTGAAGGCCGGCGCAGCACAGCCGCTGAACAAAGTGACGATCGGCCATGACGATGTGGCATTTTTGCAATATACCGGCGGCACCACTGGCGTCTCGAAAGGGGCCATGCTGCTGCACCGCAATATTGTCGCCAATATGCTACAGGCCGGTGCCTGGGTAAAACCTGCCGTGCGCGAAGGCCAGGAAGTGATTGTCACCGCCCTGCCGCTTTATCATATTTTTTCGCTGACCGCCAACCTGATGGTGTTTACCGAAATTGGCGCGCTGAACATCCTGATCACCAACCCGCGCGACATTCCCGGCTTTATCCAGGAACTGAAAAAATACCCGGTGACGGCCATGACCGGGGTAAACACCCTGTTCAACGCCCTGCTGAACCACCCCGAATTTGCCACCGTGAACTTTTCCACCTGGCGGCTGGCACTGGGCGGCGGCATGGCCGTGCAAAAAGCCGTGGCCGACAAATGGAAAGCCCTGACCGGCGTGCCGCTGATTGAAGCCTATGGCCTGACCGAAACCAGCCCAGCCGCATGCATGAACCCGCTGGACCTGAGAGAGTACAACGGCACCATTGGCGTGCCGATTCCGTCCACCGATATCCAGATTCGCGACAGTCAGGGCCAGGAAGTGGCGTATGGCGAATCAGGCGAACTGTGCATCAAAGGCCCGCAAGTGATGAAGGGCTATTGGCAGCGCCCGGAAGAAACCGCCAAAGTAATTGACGCCCAGGGTTTTCTGGCCACAGGCGACATGGCGATGATGACGCCGGATGGCTATGTCAAACTGGTTGACCGCAAAAAGGACATGATTCTGGTGTCGGGCTTTAACGTCTACCCGAACGAAATCGAAGACGTGGTGGCCAGCCACCCTGGCGTGCTGGAAGTGGCCTGCGTAGGCGTGCCCGACGACAAATCGGGCGAGGTGGTCAAGGTGTTTGTGGTGAAGAAAGACCCCACCCTCAGTGAAAAAGACATTCTGGCCCATTGCAAGACCAATCTGACCGGCTACAAAGTGCCCAAGTATGTGGAGTTTCGCGACGAACTGCCCAAAACCAACGTCGGCAAGATCCTGCGCCGCGCCTTGCGCGATGAAGTGCGCATGAGCAAGCCGGGCTGACCTCACCCCAGCCCAACCTTTATCTTCCATCTTCACCAGGGCGCAGACTGTGTTGAACGGGGGGATTTCCGGCTACACTGCCGGTTTTTCCCCCGGAGCCCGCCATGCCCAGCGTCACCCTGTACGGCATTCCCAATTGCGACACCATGAAAAAAGCCCGCGCCTGGCTGGCTGAGCGCCCGCTGGACGTGGTGTTTCACGACTACAAAAAACAGGGGGTCAGTCCTGAGCTGATCCAGGGCTGGCTGGCACTGGGGGCCACACTGGACACATTACTTAACCGCAAGGGCACCACCTGGCGCAAGCTAGACGACGCCAGCCGTGCGCAGGCCGAACAGCCTGATGGCGCAGTGGCGCTGCTGGTGGCACAGCCTTCGCTGATCAAGCGGCCTGTGCTGGTGTGCGATGGCCGGGTGCTGGTGGGATTTTCCGACGCCAGTTATCAGGCATTTTTTGCCGGGCGGCTCTGAGCGCAGCTTGGCTCAACATCCCGAGCCAAAGCCACGCCCCTGAGCGGAATGACTCGCATCAGGGGCGTGGCTTTGGTGTTGACTGGCAGAATTAGCCAAAGTGGCAAACATAATGCAGCGTATCGCTCACGGTGATGTCAAAGGCGCTATCGCCCGGCACCGAGAACGACTGACCTGCGCCGTAATGGCTTACCGCGCTGTCACCCTTGAGCTGCACCGCGCACTGGCCCGCGATGACTTCCATGATTTCCGGTGCGCCAGTATTAAAGGTCAGCGTCGCGCCCGGCAGAATCACCCCCACCGATTTGCGCACGCCATCCGCCAGAATCAGGCTGTGGCTGACGCAACGGCCATCAAAGTAGACATTGGCTTGTTTGACGACGCTAACATTGTCGAACTGTTCCATGAAACAACCCCTTTTGGCGGGCAAAAATAAACGGACTGGCAGTGTACCCGAGCCGGCGGCAGAGTTCACCGTTGTTGTGCGGGGATGGGGGATGTTGCGCCATGGAGCGGCCAATGTCAGGGCAGTCGATTTTGTCGTCTATCGTGGCTATACTTTTGTCATCTCTGGCTGGGTAGAGCCCAATTCAGGTAGACGGGACGGCAGCTAGCAATAGCATGGCCATGGTGCGAAACGGGGCATTGCATCATTGGTCTACCCGGTGACGTCGGTTCGAGTCCGACCCTCAGCCAGAGAGCCCCAACCACAATGCATGACTTTTCCGCCTCCCTCTTGGCTCTCCCTCCCGGCAGCCTACCTGAGCGCTCAACTATTGGCCACGAACGCAGTTTTTTCTGCTTAGCCTGCGCGTGTTCACGCGGTCAATCGATGGCAACTGGTCATCCTTGCGTCTGCGGGGAACACTGCTCAAGCAAAGGCTGGCGGTACTGAAGCGACGGTTCATCCCCGCGTCTGCGGGGAACACCGCAAGCTGCCGCGAAGCTCGTTGCATACCGGCGGTTCATCCCCGCGTCTGCGGGGAACACGTGGCCGAGAGTGGGGATGGGATGGCGACATGACGGTTCATCCCCGCGTCTGCGGGGAACACTTTCGACAGGATGGTGTTGTTCGCGTCTTTGGCGGTTCATCCCCGCGTCTGCGGGGAACACGCTGGCGGAACTCGGCGGGCGTCATCACCTGCCGGTTCATCCCCGCGTCTGCGGGGAACACCGTGAGCCCGTTCGGCAGCCTGGCGCGGAAGGCGGTTCATCCCCGCGTCTGCGGGGAACACATTATGCACGCCAAACTGGCAATCAAGCGCGCCGGTTCATCCCCGCGTCTGCGGGGAACACACCAAAAATAAATAATTGATTCATAACAACTTTTCACCCACGTCAAAATCTACCGATTTTCAGTCAGGTTTTCAGGCGGGTAAGTAGCGTGGTCAGCTTGTTCAAAGAGCGATGTTTCAAGCCCTGTCACAGGCTATCCAGCCAGCAACAAGGATACTAGCCACCCACCCATTCTCTTGACATCCTCCCCCGCCTAAAGTCGGGGGATTCCTACGGCGCTCATCCCGG
>ERZ724510.128-NODE-128-length-41348-cov-6.044221_pt1 | contig 41348 bp, 71 predicted proteins | sample MGYA00376043_ERZ724510 | MGnify/ENA primary metagenome ERZ724510 (study PRJEB28724, sample SAMN07190888) | wastewater metagenome | isolation source: influent of sewage treatment plant in Hong Hong | place: USA: Christiansburg, Virginia | collected 2016-03-01 ... | reverse complement strand
GAGCCTTGCGCCTTGGGTTTTGTTGGCGCCACGGTAGTGGCGCTTAATCGGTTGATGCCTGTTTAACATTTCGAGAGGGGCAAATAGATGAGCTACTTATATGACGGCGAAACGCATGACAACTACGATCCCGCCTTTATGGCGGAGCTCGGCATGAGCAATGAGGTCATAGCATCATTGCTGGCCAAGCGCGACTATGAGCTGACAGAGTTGCAGTTGGCGCGGCGCCAGAGGGCCTATGTGGCCGAGTCGGATCCGCTGTTTCTGGAGTGGCAATATGACAAGACACCCGCCGCCGAGCAGGCGTGGCGCGACAAGGTGGCGGAGATCAAAGCGCGGTATCCAGTTGCAATCAAATAAACCTAAGTGCATGGCTAATGGGTTGGGTTAACGCATGAAAGTAGACGCAAAACATCCTCTATATGATGCATTCCTGCCGCGTTGGCAGGTCTGCTCTGACGCAGTAGCTGGCCCTCACGTAATGAGCCAGAAGGCTGACAAGTACCTTTGCAGCCTAGCGGAAGGTAACGACAGCGAGCAGGCAAAGCAACGCAACGCCCGCTATCAGAAGCTGGCTCGTTACTCTGGGTTCTCTGGCTCAACCGTGGCCGGATTTGTCGGGCTGGCATTCTATCGATACCCAGCTGTAACAGCGCCGGAATATCTGCAATCTGATGTTGATGGCTCTGGCGTATCACTTGAACAGCAAGCCAAGGGGGCGCTGGCTGCAATGCTGACTAAAGGCCGCATTGGCCTGTGGGTTGATTACCCGCTTGGCGCGGGCGCACTATCACGCGCAGAGCAGGAGGAAAAGAAAGTCCGCCCAGTCATTCTGGCGTACAGCGCTGAAAGCATTATCAACTGGCGCGATAAAACGCTAGTCGTGCTGCATGAAAAGTACGTCAAGGAGGATGACGGGTTCGAGGCTAAATACGGCGACCAGTATCGCTGCTTGCGGCTGATTGATGGGGTTTACGTGGTCGAGGTCTATCGGACTGCAACCAGTGGCAAATTTGAATTGGTGGCTGAGTTGTCCGGCGTCCCGACAGATGCCAGCGGAAATCCTTGGCGCGAAATCCCGTTCGCATTCCTTGGCCCGGAGAACAATGCGGCAGACCCAGACGCGCCGACCATCGAAGAGATTGCTCATCTCAACATCGGCCACTTCCGCAACTCTGCTGACTGCGAGATTTCATCGTTTGAGATGCGCCCAACTGTTGCCGTTAAAATGAAAGCGGCGTGGCTAAAGGATGTTCTCGGCGGAACCATTAATATGGGCGGAGCAATCCCTCTCGATGTTGATGGCGATATTCAGATTGTGCAGTCAGACCCTAACGACCTTGCCTTGAAGCTCAAGGATGACAAGAAGGCGGACATGATTGCCCTGTGTGCTCGCATCATCGAGCCTGAGCGCACTCAGCGGACGGCTACCGAGGCGGTTGGCGATCAAATCCAGTACACAAGCCGCCTGTCTGCTGCTTGCGATAACCTCTCAACGGCCTACACCAAGGCGCTGAACTGGTGCGCCAGATACTCCGGTGATGCTGAGGAAATGCTGTATCAGCTCGACACAAACTTCGGCACCAACAAGATGACCGCGCAGGAGCGCCAGCAGTTGATGGCGGAGTGGCTTGGTGGGGCGATTACTGATTCTGATTATCACAGAGCAATGAAGTCTGACGGAATCATTACAGAGGATTTCGACGACTGGCAGGCATCAAAGGAAGGAAGAGTAAATGCTGACGCTTGAGCAAGAGATTGAGCTGGCGTTATGGGTGCAGCGAATGAGCCTTGGGATCGAGCGCGATCTCAAGGCCGCAGCAAATCAGATGCTTGATGAAATCCTTGCTTCATTGGCAAAGACGGGGGCTCCTACCCCTGAGCGCCTGCAAGCCATCATTGATGCAATTGAGCAGGCAGCCAGCGAACATCTGGCCCCCGCGCTAGATGAGGCGATGACAGATATCCAAGCCATGAGCGCTGGTGTTCAGGCTGCACTCGTTACCAGGGCCAAACTAAAGCGCGTCTCTGATGCGTGGCGGCAGGCGTTGGAAAGCCCGATTGCCGCAACCGGAGACCTGCTTGAGCCGTTCGTTAAGGGGATGGAATCTGATGCAGTGGATAAGCTCACCAAGTCCATTCAATCCAGCATGGTAAAAAACCTGACGCTCGATGAGGCTGTGCGAGAGGCTAAGTCCGTTGTCGATACACTCAAGCGCCGTGACATTGAATCGGTTATCGCCACGGCAACCCAGCACGCTTACAACAAGCAGCGGGAGGCGGTGTTCAAAGCGTCGAACATCAAGAAGGTGCGCTGTATTGCTACTCTGGATGTTCGGGTTTGCATGGGTTGCGCCGCGCTTGATGGTAAAGTGGTGGCTATCGACAAGGCCCCAAAGTACCCGCTTCATCCCCGCTGCCGCTGCCTGACCATGCCGGAGACAGAGTTGAGCGAGCTATTGCAGGAAGGCGCGACACGCTCAAGCGAAGATGGGTACTTGCCGCAGACGATGACCGCCTTTGACTATCTGCGCAAAAAGCCGCTTTCTGAGTTGACAGAGGCATACGGGCCGACCGTTGCCAAGGCCATCAAGAGCGAGAAGATGACGAATACCAAGTTCCGCCAGCTGGCACTAGATAAAGCGCTTAAGCCTGCCAAAATAGCTGATTTTGCTAACTGGTTGGATAAACAGTAGAATGTACGCACAAACACAAGGAGATTGTTATGACTGGCATGATCAACCTAGCTGACTGCGCAAAAAACAAAACAATGTCACTGGCTGCGATGGATAAGTTTAAGTGCCACAAGGAAGTTCATGCGGTGCCAATGACTCGCGGCGCGTATAGCAACCTGCGGGCGTGGGCTTATGGTGAGCAGGTGGATGAAGGTGATGACCATGACGAAGATGGATATCTAGTTGTATATGGTCGCGGCACTGATGACGAATATTTTAGTTGGTCGCCTAAGCGAGCATTTGATGAAGGTTACACCAAGATTTAATTTATGCTATTCGCGCCTGTGGCGCACAACTGAGGGCTGGTAGCCATGAAGTTTCGCAATATGTATCTCAAGTATCATTCACCTGCTGGCGACGATGGTGCTGGCGCTGGCGGTGAAGGTGGGGGTGAAGGCGGGGCAGTTCTGCCTGCTGATGTGCAGGAGAAGCTCAAGGAGCTTGAAACGCTAAAGTCTCACCACGAAAAGCTATTGGGTGAAACCAAGGCGGCCAAAGCCAAAGCCAAAGAGGAAGCAGAGGCGGCGCGAGTTGCCGCAGAAGAGGCCGCTCGCAAGTCTGGCGATGTATCCGCGCTCGATAAGTCTTGGCAGGAGAAGTACGGCAAACTCGAATCAGAAGCCGCCGCCAAAGTTGCCGCGGCAAACGCTCAGCTGCAAAGCGTCCTTGTTGATAGCGTAGCCCAGAAAGCAGCTATGGATATCGCTGTTGATGCCGAGTGCGCCGAACTGCTGGCCGACAAATTGCGCGGCAGTCTTGGCTTGGCTGAGGTTGATGGCAAAATGCAGACCGTTGTGTTCGATGCTGACGGCAAACGATCAGCCCTCACTGTGGACGAATTGAAGAAGCAACTGGTCGCAAAATATCCGCGACTAGTAAAAGGTAATCCCGCTGGCGGTGCCGGTGGCTTGCCTCAACCTGCTGGTGGTGCTGGCGGTTCAACAAATAGCGGCTCAATGGTTGACCGCGCTCGCAATATCATCAAGTCACAAGGGTAAAAATTATGAGCCTGTACGTATTTCAAGACCAAGTATCCACCGCCGCAACCGAGCTGATTGCGCAGGAAGTGGATAAGTTTAATGCCGCCTCTGGTGGCGCGTTGGTGATGGGTTCCGAGGAGCACATTGGCGACTACATCGAGCAAACCAGCTGGCAATTGATCGGCCAATTGGCCCAGCGCCGTAACGCATATGGCGATGGCGATGTTTCTCCGACCGAAATGGGCCAGCTGCTGGATCGCATGGTTAAGGTTGACGGTAAGATCAAGCCGATCACCATCACCCCGACCATGCTGAAACGACTTGGCAAAAACGTTGCAGAGGCTTCCGCTGTTGTGGCCGCTCAAGCGGCGCAGGCCATTATTCAGGACTATCTGAACGCATCAGTGGCTGCGCTGAAAACCGCCATCGGTAAGCAGGCTGACTCCAGCGTTGACCTGTCAGGCCCGAAAGCGACCCCGGTCAAGCCTACTCTGGCTGGCCTTAACAAGGGCTCCCGCCTGTTTGGTGATGCCTATAGCAATATCGTCACTTGGATCATGGACGGCGCAACCCTACATGACTTCAATGAAGATGCGCTGAAAAACGCCAACAACCTGTACCAGATTGGTAACGTTAGCGTGATGCAGGATAACCTTGGTCGCCGCTTCATCGTGTCCGATATCCCTGCACTGTACGACACCACCGGAACCGCCTCCCTGCAATCGGTACTTGGCCTGACTGTTGGTGCGCTGGCCCTGAAAACCTCCCCGCTCATCATGAAGGCGCAGGACGTACTCGGCAAAGAGAACCTCAAGGTTATCATGCAAGGCGAGTATGATTTCACCATGGGTATCAAGGGCTATCAGTTCAAGGACGGTGTTAAGTCACCGACTGACGCGCAACTGACCACCGCCGCGAACTGGACTCGCATCGCTACCAGCGTGAAGGATACCGCAGGCGTCCAGGTTATCTTTGGCAACAAAGCAGCCTAATAACCCAGCTATCACACAAGGCCCTTCGGGGCCTTTTTTTGTATCTGGCTGCTGGGCACGGATGAAGCAACCAAAGCATGGAGAAGGCAGAATACATCGCAAGCGCCATGATTGCAGCCATCGCCATCGCAAAGGACTCATCAGTGGGCGAAATCAAGACTAGATAGACACTATAACAACCACACAGAGCAGCCAACCAAAGACCCAGGACTGTGGGTCTTTTTTCACAACTCAAAAATAAATCATTGCATAACGGACGAGTATCGCCTATTGTTTACAGCAACGAAGCAAAACAAAAAGGGTGATGAGTATGGAAAGCGTAAAATATTACATGAACAATCCTTGCGAGGTTATTCGAGTAATCTCTGATGATTTTGTCGAGATTAAAGTTTACCCAAAGTTTGTTGATGATGATTTTAATGGGGCTGGTTGGTGTACTGAATGCACCGCTGGATTTGGTTATTCTCGCCACACATGCAGAGAGTACCAAGATGTCATCGACTACATTGTTGACTATGGCCAGTCAATGATTGTTGTTGCTGAATCTAGGTTGGTCCATGATGCGCCAATTGAGTTCAAGCAATGGAACTCGCTCAGAAACAGCATCAAGAGCAAAAGCCAAGAGCTATCAAGCATCAATGACTCCATTTGCTCTGGCAAGAAAGATGTGTCATGGATGTCGCAATACTGCGTAGATCTAAAAGAGGAATTGCAAGACATAAAGGACGACATATCAACATCATCAGAAAGGCTCAACGAACTCCGCCAAAAGGAGCGGGAGCTAGAAAGAAGCCTTGGCAAAGCCGAGTCGGCAGTATATCTAGGCTCTGTTGTTGCATCAATGAGTGTTGATGAGTTAAAGGGGCTTATTGAGGCAAAAATCATTCTTGATAGCCTTAAGAACGGCGGAGTTGACAACTGGGAATGGTACTCTGAATCAATGCCTGATGATATTGAATCCGAAGTCAGTAAGGAAATTGCAAAAATAAGGGTTTCACTGTGACGACATTAACGCCTTCAAAGAGGGTGAAGTCTCTTGGGGTAAAAAACCTAGTTACACTATCAGATAAAACGGGGGTGCCAATTAGTACACTAAAGGATTGGAGCAAAACAAAGCCTGAAACGTTCGATAAGCTATGCAACCTAGTGAGGATAGCAAGCCAGCAATAACAGGATGCCCGCCGTGCATTATGTGTACTGGCGGGATTTTGCTATCATATCCCCATCAACACAGGGGGTCACATGATTGGCTACGCAACAACCGAAGAACTGAGTCAATACGCTGCCGCGCGCGGCGTTACACTAAGCCAGGCGCCGGAAGTGCTGCTGACTCTGGCGCTTGACTACATCGAGAGCCTAGAGCCGCGGCTAGATGGCGAGCGAGTAGATCCAGAGCAGCCGTATTCATGGCCGCGCACTCTCACTTCCGGCGTACCGCTGGCAGTCAAACAATCCCAGATGATCGCCGCCATGACCGCAGACACTGGCGTTGTTTTGATGCCTGTCACATCTGGCGCTCAAATCATCCGTGAGAAAGTTGGCCCACTAGAGACTGAATATGCAGAGGGGGTATCCGCTGGCGTATCCATTCCGCAGATTGACGGATTGATCACGCCATTCCTGAAAAACTCAGGATTTTTCCTAAATCTGGTGCGCGTATGAGCAAACAAGCCAACGCCTACGCATCGGTATTGCGGGCTGGCAAGCTAACCGAGTTTATCCGGCGCAACGTGACAGAAGATCCGCTAACTGGCGAAATAACCACGGTTGAAACTCGCCAGTCTCTGCCGTGTGTCGTACTGCCTGATAGCGCTGTTATGTCTGACGGAGTGCAGGCTGGTAGCATGATTAGCCAGAAGTCACGGAAGTGCATTGCGGCGGCAAAGGGAGCCAGCTTCAACCTGCAATCCGGTGACGTTATGGTATGGCTCGGCGAGGAGTGGATAATCCTTGGTGCAACGCCGCTAGACCCGAACGGCGGCGGTACGATTATCTGGGAATTTGGGGTGACGCGATGAAACCTAGCGAATGGGCACAACACAAGCAGGGCGAGGCCAAAGACAGAGAGACTGCATACCGATATCACCAGCTTGCTGAATACTGGCGTGGGCGCGGATTATGAGGACTGGCTCGTTTGCCTTGCAGCTTTCCAACTTCACCAACGAGGCAACGGAAGAGCTGACGCGCACGCAGCGGGCCATCATCTTCGAGCTGGCAAAGTCGATTGTCATGGATAGCCCAGTGGATCGCGGCACGTTTCGTGGCAACTGGCGTTTTTCATTCAGCCCAGCACAGCAGCAGCTAGACATTCAGGACAAGGGTGGCAGTGCCACTCTGGCGGAGTTACAGCGCTTCATTGACGGCTTCAATGGCGGGACAATGTGGCTACTGAATGGAATGAAATATGGCTTGATGCTTGAGTATGGTCATTCAGCAAAAGCCCCGCAAGGATTCGTCCGCCGCAACGTCTCACGCATCAACGCAATAGTGGCGAGGATTTCAAAGGCATGAGCAATCACTATCTAGAATCACGCGCCGCGCTACTGGCGGCAATCTCGCATCTGACGCCAGTGAGCACAGCCGCAACGCTCACGGACAAGGCTGACAAGTATTACCGATTCATCTACCTGCCATCTGGAGACACTCCGGTAACGCTGGGGGTTGGTGGGCATGACGAATACACCGGATTCGCGCAGATTGATGTATGCAGCAAGGTGGCGCTCGGATTCAAGGCCCACTCTGACATGATCCACGCCGCCCGCAGCGCCTACAGCTACAGCCAGCCGCTTACATACGGTCAAACTACGGTTATGGTATCATCAGTGACAGCTAGTCCAGTGCCAGTTGATGACGACTTGTACAGCCGGACGGCTCTAACCATTTATTTCAGCTACCGAGTACAGAGGGGTTAATCATGAGCACTGGGGCCAACGTAGGCGTCTACTACATCAAAGAGGTGGTGCCCGGCACTACCCCAACCACACCAGCATTCAAGCCGCTGGGGTTTTCATCCATCGCGCTGAAACGCTCACAGCCGCCGATTACATCAGAGCGCATCCGTGATGACCGCATGGCATCGCCTAGCGTTAACGGCGTTGTAGAGGTGTCCGGCGACCTGTCTACCGAGCTGTGCTTCGAGGAGCAGGACGACTTGCTTGCTGGCGCACTTGGTGGAGCGTGGACAACTAACAAGCTCAAGGTTGGCAAGGTTAACCAAACATTCACCATCCTCGAGCGCATGGACGGCGTTACAGGCAAGAAGTGGCGCATCTATAAGGGGGTTGTTGTGAATACCCTTGAGCTGTCTCAAGAGGCTGGCGCAATCGTCAAGGCAACCTATGGCTTTGTCGGCATGGACGCCGGATTCCTTGATGCCGCCCCAACTGGCGCAACGTTCGGCACTCCTACCGCAAACCTGCCAATGACCGCGATGGTAGGCGCGATTACCTTGGATAGCGTGGCGCTGTCAACCTGCACGGCCCTTTCGCTCTCCATTGATAACGGCGCAGCATCCCGCCCCGTTGTTGGCTCCTACTACTCGCTGCCAATCACTCAGCGCGTATGCAACGTGACAGGTAATGCAACCCTCTACTATGAGGATTCAGCGCTTGCAGAGAAGGCGCAGACCGAAGAGCGGATCGCCCTGATGTACGAATACGCCGACGGGGTTGGCAATAAGTACGTTGTTGAGGCTACCAAGGTTAAGCCTTCTGATGCATGGCCTGAGATCTCTGGGCCAGATGATATAATGTACGAGGTTGCATTGAATTTTGATCCAGATAACGCCACAGGATCAAACATCACGATCACTCGGGTGCCGAAAGCGCCGTAACAGAGAGCCCCAGTTTGGGGCTTTTTCTTTTTGGCTGTATAATCAATGAGCGGCTAGGGTAGCTCCCAAAAACCTGTACTCAGGCAGGCTGCCGCAACACCTTCCACCTGAGCCACCACATGAGGGGTGTTTTATGGTTAAGCTCATCAAGGCTGATTTCGACGGCCATGCTATGCAATTCAATGACGCTGGATGGTTCAATGCTACGGCAGCCTCAAAGGCATTCGGCAAAAGGCCGATTGACTGGCTAAAGACTGGCGAATCACGGGATTACATCTCCGCACTGTGTCAAAGGCTTGGAAGTGATCCGGCATCACTTCAAGATATTGTCAAGGGTAAAAATGCAGGAACGTGGCTTCACCCAAAGTTGGCAGTTGTTTTTGCTCGTTGGTTAAGCGTTGATTTCGCTGTTTGGTGTGATGAGCAGATCGACAGAATCATCCACGGTGAGCGTGAATCAATCGACTGGGGAATGATGCGCCATGCAAGCAAATCATCAAACAAGGTTGCCAATGAAATCTTGCAGATGGTGCGCAACGAGCAAGGAAAGGAAACAAAGCATTTCCACTATGCCAACGAGGCCAAACTGGTAAACTTCGCGCTGACTGGCAAGTTTGAACCAATCGACCGCGACAGCTTGAGCGCCGAAGATCTCGATCTGCTAGCTTCACTGGAAAACCGCAATTCCGTCCTGATTGGCCGAGAGGTTGATCGGGAAACACGCAAAGAAATCCTGTGCCAGATGGCGCACACGGCAAAAATCAAAAAGCTGGAGAGTAAATAATGGCATCATTCCGCGACTACCAAGCAACCAAAACCGCCATGGTGGAGCTATTCCACGGCGAGCACCTGACCGTCCGACAGCTATCCTCTGCCGAGTTCTTGGCTGCCGCACTGCCATTCCACCGTGAGCGGCTGGAGCTTGAGCAGGCAGGCAAGTTTGACGAGGCAGCAGAGACACGCATCAACCTTTCGACCGCATTCGCTCTGGTGGATTCGTGGAGCTTTGACGATGAGCTGACGCTGGAAAACTTCATCGAACTGCTGCAATGTGACGAGCTGAAAGGCGTGGCAGCCCAAGTGGTTCAGAAGATTGACCGCGCAGCCTCCGACCCTGATAGCTTCGTTAAAAAAAAGTCTCCGAGCTTATCGACTGGCTCAAACGAGAGTGGGAGCTTGACCGCAGCACCGGAGACAAAAACCAGCAAACGCGCCGCCAATCGCTAACCGCAGTTTGGAAGGCTACAGGCAAAAAGCCAAAGGCACTGAAAACCGGAGAGCCTCCCGAAGAGCTGCTTTACATCATGGGTCTGATGCGCCAGTTTGATACAGGAAGCTCGATGGACTGGCAGCAGATAGCGGGATGGCAGTCGGTGACAGGCCACAAGCTGACCCCGCTGGAAATTGAAGTAATCCGCGCCATCTATGACGCTCGCAACGCCCCCAAGTAGGGGGCTTTTCCGTTTATGCGGTAGAATGAACGAATACTACACAGCGGAGGGGCTGACATGTCCACGGCAGAATTAGATATTAGAATCCGTTCAGGCGACGTACCTAACGCCACCAAGGAGCTGCAAAGGCTTGAACGGCAAGGGGCTACCACGGAGCGTGGTATTGCTGGGCTAACAAGCGGGTTCGGGAAGCTCGCATCAGCCGCCGCTGGGCTGGCATCAATTAGCGCGGCAATGAATAAGTTAGTGTCAACGGCCAGACAGTTTGACCAACTGAATGCTGGCCTGCTGACAATGACAGGCAGCAGTGAGAATGCAGCTATTGCCTTTGCGGAGCTTGAAAAGTTTGCAGCAAAAACACCTTACACGCTAGATCAATCTGTGCAGGGCTTCACAAAGCTGGTGGCACTTGGGCTTAACCCTTCGCAGAGGGCGATGGAGAGCTACGGCAACACGGCGGCGGCAATGGGGAAAGACCTTTCCCAGATGATCGAGGCTGTGGCGGATGCGGCGACTGGCGAGTTTGAGCGCCTGAAAGAGTTCGGGATCAAGTCAAAGCAACAGGGTGACAGGGTTTCATTCACCTTCCAAGGTGTCACAACAACTGTTGGCAAGAATGCGGCAGAGATTGAGGGCTACCTGCAAAGCCTTGGAGAGAATCAGTTTGCCGGAGCAATGGCAAACAGAATGAACACGCTAGACGGAGCTTTATCAAACCTTCAGGACAGTTGGGACGGCCTTTTCAGGTCAATCTCATCGCAAGGAGCCGGGCAGGAGATAGAGCAAGGGGTAAGGGTTGCGATTGGTGCTCTTGATGAACTGACAGCCATGATCTCATCTGGCGAGCTGACAGCCAACATCAAGGCTTGGGGCGGCCAGTGGCAAGCCACTATGCAGGATGTCGCCACCATGCTAGATGGCCTAGATAGCCTGTTTACTGGGGTAATGAATGACTGGGGGGTGAAAGGAGAGGATGCTGCTGGGGTGCTTGGCAGGGCGTTCTCGGAGTTTCCAGCCAATATCCGCGCATCAATCCAAATTGCCACAACGTATCTTGCTGGTTTCATCGATAAGGTTGGCGTCTATGCTGGGGCTGCTTCCGCTCTTCTCGATCCTCGCAACATGTTTACCAGCATTCACAAGACGCTGGAGCCATACAAGCAAGAGCTTGAGCAGATAGATAACACAGTAATGGGTTTGAACGTTGGCTATCTGAACCAACGCGACACGGCAATCCAATCCTTCAGCCAGCAAACCGAAGCCGCAAAAAAGATGCGGGCTGAGTTCGACCTAATCAAGAATGGCACCAGTGCCGACCTAGGCCAGTTTAAGGCCGGCGGTTCTACAGGCGGAGGTGATGCAGTAGCAGCGGATCCTAAGGCCGCTCAAGCTGCAAAAGCCGCCAAGCGAGCATATGACGCCAAGATCTCAGCGCTAGCCAGGGAGCAGCAGGCGGAAGCTGACGATTACCAGAAGCGACTTGCTTCGGCTGGCGAGTTCAACGCCCGCATGGAAGCGCTAAACGCCAGCGAACTGGACAAGGCGAGGAATGAGCGCGGGCAGCGGATGATAGAAAACCAAGCGGCCTACAACAACAACCTAATCTCTGAGGGGCAGTACCAGCTAAACCTAAGCGCCATCAAGCAGCGCTACGAGGCAGACCGCACAGCAATTCAAAAGCAGGAGCTAGAAAAGCAGCGGCAACTTGCCTCAGACTCTGCAAACATCCTTATCCAGCAAACGCAATTCATGACTGGAACGGTCGCTGACATGCTCAGGGATTCCGGAAAAGAGAATAGCGGGCTAATGCAGGGGATGCTTGCAGCACAGAAGGCGCTAGCAATCCCATCCATAATCGTGTCCACAGAGCAGGCGGCAGCGGCAGCAATGGCGCACGAAAGCCTGCTAGGTGGGTTACTATCTGGCACAATGGCCGCAAACATCATCAGGGCTCAGGGTGCAATCTCTGCTGGCATTGTTGCTGGTCAGGCAATCGGCGGCTTTGCTGGCATGTTCGATAATGGTGGGAATATCGGCTCAGGTCAGTGGGGCATTGTAGGCGAGAACGGGCCTGAAATCGTGAAAGGGCCAGCAAACGTAACCAGCCGCAAGAAGACAGCGGCAATGGCGGCGGGAGCAATGGAAGGCGGGAGCGGCGGCAACGTCTACAACATCACGCAGAACATTCAAGGTAACGGCGATCAGGCGCTTGCCGAGGTTGTGGATAGAGCCACGAAAAACGCGCTTAACGAGGTGCAAAGGGACTTCGCGACCAATGGAAGGATCCGTAAAACGGCTGGGGTATAAGAGGGGGGCCATCGCGGCCCCCTTATGCAAGTCAGTAGAAAATTCAATCAATCAACAAATATATCCTTTATGTATTTGTTTTCTTGGCACTTTTTTAGTGATTGCTCAAATGATTCTATCTCTCTTTTTAATTCTGGCGAGATAATCTTCATTGCCTCAATCGCCCCAGAAATCTCTCCGCACTGATATGCGATCAACTTTTTATTTTGTTCAAAGCTTGCGACTTTCGCTGGAATAGTATCCTTGCCTTCATACGAAATTGCATTAGAAGAAACAGAGGCCGCTATAGCAGCAATTAAAACATTTGATTTCATTTCGCACCCCCTTTGTTTTACTGCTTATTTTCTAGCTGCAAATCATGAACAAAGCTCTTCCCTATAATCACTGCAAAGGCAATGACGCGCTCCTTTGCTAACTGGTAGATCTCCTTGTAGTGCATTCCAGAATCCATCCCCTCCTTGATTGCCTTCTCGATCACATCGTCAGCGGTGGCAACCTGCATCAACTGCTTGATGGTCATGATCTCCCGCAGGTTCCCGTACTTAGCCTCCATGAAGAAAAGCGCGTTGTTTTCCATCTTTGCCAATTGCATGTAGTACTTGCTGGCTGATGTAGACCCCTGCGCAGTTGCGTACTCTACAAACTCCTTGATTACATCAGTCTTCTGTAAGTAAACAGCCTTTCCATCTGCTCGCACGTTCTGCCAGTTTGGGTCTTGTCGCTGGGCCAGCAGGTTGGATATGGTTTGCTTCATGCGCTTAAATTCGCGCGACACCCTTATCTTTAGATCCACTGATTCTGGAGAGTTCTTGGCAAGCAGCACAAGCAAGATGAATTGATCTTCATTGAGCAGATATGATTCTGACGGGCGCCCACCTTCTTTCTTGGTGGGTTTCTGCATCTGTAGTTGCAGAAACCCATACTCTTCAAAAGCTACAAGGTTGTCAGATATAACCTTTTTTAGCATGCGGTGCTCTCTGTACCCCATCTTTTCAAATAGATCAAAAGTGCTGACAACTGGAACATCATTCTTCATAATCACTAGGTCGTTCATTTGCACACCCCCCCCAAGTTATTGTGCGAATCAACTATAACATGGTTATTGTTTTTATCAACGCAAAAGAAAGGGGCCTTGTTTGCCCATTTTCTATCACCGCACTGACATGTGCTTTCCAATATAGTACGGCCATGCAACTAGCGCCGTTACTACTGCTTTCGTCTGGTCCTCTGACTGCGAGCCTGCAAAGGATCCATAGCTACCAGAGTTAACAATTCCACCAACAGCAACCATCCAACCAACAAGCCACGCAAACACCAATTTAATCACAAGCTCTTTCATTGTTATTTCTCCATCTCAGTTTTTGATAATTTAGCCTTCGCCTTCTTCCGCCGATAGTGCGTCATGCGGCAGTTATGAGCCCCGCACGTCTCGGCATTGATTTTGGTTCTAACCACCACGCCGCAGATTGGGCATGTCAGGATTTTTGGCATTCTTCACCGCCATCACCCCAGCGGCAAATTGCGACAGGTAGATCATCTGAATAATCTACATAAACAGACCCATGATTTCCGCACTCATAGCATGTAACTACATCATCATCGAATAGGTATTCGTTACACCCATGCTCTGTTGTTACAATCGCCAGTTCGCACCCGCAGTTACTGCAACACCCCAGCCAGTCAATCTCTACATTCTTCATTGCCGCGCCTCGCTTACTTGTGTGATTTAAATGTATACCCACTCGTATACATCACGCAAGGTTTATTTTGCCTTTTTTATTCGTGGTACAATCAAGCATCACCAAGGGGGCGCTATGGCAGATTTAGAATTGCCGGGCTTTATCCGGCCAGAGTCGATGAGCATCAAGCTAAAATCGAACACAAAAACAAACCGAAGCCCGTGGACTGGGGCTGTGCAGACAGTAGGCTTTGGCGGCTCGCACTGGGCTATCGAAATGCAGCTTGGCAGCCTGACGGACTGGGAAAGTCGCCAGCTCGAATCCATCCTGTTCCAGCTTGACGGCATGGCTGGGCGTATCTGGTTGGGTGACTACGGGCGGCAAGGCACTGTGCCGAAGGGTGCGCCTGTCGTGTTTGGCGTTGGTCAGTCCGGCTCTACGCTGCAAACGGCTGGATGGACGCCATCACAAAAGGTGCTTGAGCGCGGTTCATATCTGCAAGTGGGCGACGAGCTGAAAATGGTCGCTGATGATGCCTGGTCTGACATTAACGGGCGTGCGCTAATCATGATCGCCCCGAAGTTGCGCCGAGCGCCGCAGAATGGAGCGCCCATCATTGTCGATAATCCGCGCGGGCTTTTCCTGCTGGACAGTAACGACAGCGGCCCTTCCCGCCGTCCTGCTTTCAGTAACTCGCTGTCGCTGAACTTCGTGGAGGCTATCGCGTCATGATGTACCACCCTTACACACAATCCATCATCAACGACCTAGCATCCGGTCACGTTGAGATGGGGTTTGCCGTTGAGATTATGGCACCATCTGCCCCTGTGCGAGTGCACACTGGAGTCGGTGAGGTTGTTATCAACGGCCAGCTTTATCTTGGCCTTGGCTCGCTTGGCTCAATCTCTCCCAGCAAATCAGACGGAAGCACTTCCCCCAAGGATATCACCCTATCATTGGCACTAATTGATTCGTCAATGCTGGCGATGGCACTAAACGAAAAGATGGTCGGCTCGCAGGTTCAAATCGTCATGTTTACCTATGGCGCCGACGGGCAAGTGAAATCAACTGCCGTTGCCTTTGCTGGCAAAATCACTTCTGTATCCGCGGTAACTGGCGACGAAAACACCGTCAACTATTCGTGCGCTAACGAGCTGGAAGGCTGGCAGTCAATTTGCTCATGGCGCTACACGGAAGATAGCCATTTGCTGCGATATCCAGACGATCACGGATTCCGCTACGTGGGGGAAATGAGCGAAAGAACAATTTACTGGGGTTCGTCCAAGGACTCTCCGCCATTTGTGTACGGTTCATGATATGATAACCCCACTTAACAGAGAGGGGTTATCATTATGGAAATCTGGAAACCTACACAATACGAAGGCTATGAAGCCAGCAACCTTGGTGCAATACGATCCATTGATAGGACTGGATCTGGTGGCAGAGGCAACTGGAAGCTAAGACATGGCATGGTATTGTCGCAAAGGGTTAACAGGGCTGGCTACATGAGGCTTAATATCATGGTGGATAACGTCAGGACAACCGTGCTAGCACATCGAATGGTATGCTGGGCATTTCATGGGGTGCCTGAATTTGACGGCGCGCAGGTAAATCACAAAGACGGCAACAAGGCTAACAACTCAGCCGACAACCTTGAGTGGTGCACTCAGTCTGAAAACCAGACTCACGCCGTTGATACTGGGCTTAGGGTCATGCCAGTTGGCAGCAAGTCCAAGATTACGAAATACGCATACATTGGAACAAATTGCGCAGGCCATGAGGTTGTTTTGATTGGCAAGCAGGCTATACATGATGCTGGGTTCGTTCAGGCTGGGGTGTGGAGATCTGAGCGTCTTGGTCGCAAGCATCACGGGTACAAGTTTATCAAGGTTCCGATTGAGAAATATCTTGCGGAGAATAAAGAATGAGAATCCATCACTGGCAAACCGCACTTGTTGAGGTGCTTCATAAATACCGAGACCAACCGTTCAAATGGGGTGAATTTGACTGCTCCATGCTGGCCGCTGATTGCTCTGTGGCGGTATGCGGTAAAGACCCAGCCGCAGAGTATCGCGGCAAGTACGAAAGCGAAATCGGGGCCGCTCGTGCGCTTTTGGAGCATGGATCGATTGCTGATGCACTAGACCGCCATTTTGAGCGCACCGATACACCAAACAGAGGTGACATTGTGCAGCTTGATGGCGGAGGTGTTGGCGTTGTGTGGGGTAATGGCGTCTGGACAATGGATCCAGAGCGCGGCCTTGGCCTAACCACAGAAGAAACTAAAATTATTTGGGGGGTCGAATAATGCCGGGTGCCGTTGGAGCTGTAGTTGCGTGGGTGGTGGCTAACGCCGCACTAGCAACGGCTATCGCCATGAGCGTTTTGTCTGTAGCCATGACGCTGATGATGAAGCCGAAAATGCCAAATCAGGCGAGGGGACAGGCCGAGCGTAAACAGGTTCTTCGCTCATCAAATGCCCCGGTCGATTGGGTTTATGGTCACACCGTTAAATCTGGCCTGCTGGCATTCGCAGAGGAAGAGGTAGGAGGATGGCAGGATGAAGGTACAGACCCAGAGACCAACCAAGGCTTCGTGGAGTGGCTGCATGAGGTAATAATCCTGGCTGGCCACCCAGTTGACCGCATCGGGCGGATCTGGTTCAACGATGATGAGATCCAGGCATACGGCGCAAATGCCAGTTATGAGCTACTAAATAATCCATCAACCGCAAACCAATTCTTGCTAGATAACTGCCCCAGCTGGAAGCCTGACATGATTTTGCGAGGGCTGGCGTCATTGCGTGTCTCGATGTTGTTCAGCCAACAGAAATACAGCGCAGGCATTCCAAACATCAAGGTTGAGGTGTGGGGCAAGAAGGTATTTGACCCGCGCGACAATCAAACAAAATGGAGCGACAATGCCGCGCTCGTGCTGCTGGATTTTATCCTCCACCACCCGAAAATGATGGTCGCTGATAACCGAATCGACTGGGAGGCATTCAAACATGCCGCCACTATCTGCGATGAAATCGTCACAGACCCGAAAGGCAAGCTGGAAAAGCGCTACACAATCAATGGGTGTATTGACCTGAGCGAGCGCCCAGCGTCTGTAATTGACGACATGCTTTTATCAATGTCTGGCGAGCTAACATGGTTCGGCGGCCTAATTGGCGTTCAGGCTGGCGCGTACTACGGCCCAGCTACCGTGACAATCAACTCTGGCGACATCATTAGCAACATCGATATCACCCCAGAGTCTAGCAGCCGCGAGCGCCTGAATACCGTGCAGGGCACTTTTATCGACCCGGAGCAAATGTGGGTCGAGACTGACTATCCAGCCGTGCAGGTTGCTGAGTGGCTGGAAGAGGATGGGCAGGAGCAGAGCCAAGATCTAAAACTGCGCTTCGTGTCCAGCTACTACCAAGCCCAGCGGCTGGCAAATGTCTTGTTGCGCCGCAACCGCCTTGGTCGCACACTCAGCTTTACTATGAACCTGAAAGGCTATGCGGTTATGCCTGGGTCATACTTGCGACTCAAGGTGCCAGAAATCGAGATGGATCGAGAGTTTCGCGTTGTTGAGTGGGAGCATGCCCCAATCGACGGCACTGTAAAGCTGACGGTTCGAGAGGACGGGATCGCTGTTTGGGATGACTGCATCGGCAAACCTATTGATCGACCCCCACTGGTCAACCTTCCGAGCGGAGGCCCAGCAGTCCCGAGCGATATTAGGTTTCAGGTGGAGACCATCGGGGAGGTTGTTCAGGGCGTGCTGACGTGGCGCAATTCTGCCATGACCGCCTACACCAATATCAACATCATCCGTGGCAATACCACCATCTACACCGCACAAGAGCCGCGCAATATCCACCGCCTTGGCGGCCTGCCTGTTGGTGATTACGTGGCTGAAATGCGGGCTGTTGGCATGACTGGCGGCATGAGCGACAAAGCCACCATTGCATTCTCAGTGGCCACGCCTGCCGCAGTAACTGCCGTAGATATTCGCGCTGGAAACTGGGATATCACGCTAACCCCTCGACTAGCCACAACCAGCACATACGGCACCGAGTTCGAGTTTTTCTATTACCGAACACCGTTACAAATTGCCGAGGTTGAAGCAACCGCCCAGAGACTTGGTTATGGGGCGCAATTGACGCACAGCGGCCTGCAAACTGGCACCGTTCATTACTATTGGGTGCGAGCCATTAACGCCTATGGCAAGGGGCAGCTGTACGCGCTGGAGGCGACAACAACCCGCGATGTTGATTCCGTGCTCGACGTTATATCTGGCAGCATTGGCGCGGATGACCTCATCGAGGAGCTGCGCGAACCACTGGAAGAGACAATCGACATGTGGACGGCCAAGGTAGGGAACACCGAGATCGGCGAATACGGCGGCATCGGCTTAACCATCGAGCAGGATCCAGATGGCGTTTGGCGCACAAAATGTATCGTTGATGCGGAAGTTTTCGCCATCCTTGACCCATCAGGCGCAACCGGAGTTAACGCCCGCCACCCGTTCATCGTCAAGGATGGCGTGGTCTACATGAACAAGCTGCTGCTTGATGACGCTGAAATAGGCAGCGTGATCGCCAAGTACATCAACGTCCAGCACCTTGTCGGGACGATTATAGAAGGAGGATCGTTCAGGGGTGGTGATTTGTGGATTGGGGAAAACCCAAACGGACTGTTTGGTGCGCATGGTAAGATGTGGAACGCTGGGATTACCTCAGACGGAAGAATCCACGGAAGTGATGTTTACTTTTCAGGCGGTAATTTCACCGGCGCAGTCAACGCCAACTCCGGCACGATGAACAACATCACTATCGCGGAAAACTGCAACGTACTCGGAACAGTCTATGCGGGACGTATTGTCGGCGATTTATACCGGAAAAAAGAGTTCACTTTACCGGCTAAAGGGCAGACTGGCCCGTTCAACCCTTGGGTCGAGGTCCCTATTCTCAGTGCCACGATAAGCGCATCGCCTTTCCAGCAAAGGATCATACTGGAAAACATCGCCAGTTCCTTCAGGAGCGCAGGCACGGGGACCAACGCCACAGGGTATCTCAGAGCGCGGCTAAACGGTGTGGTATACGACATAGCATCGAAGAACATGGGCAGCGACACTTCGATCTTCCGGCTGGCCGGGCCTTTCAGTGAAACAGTACCCGCCAACGCAATCGGGACTTTGGATGTTTTTATCACAGCGTCGCAGACGTTTTACTTTAGCCGAAATGAGGTGCTCTTCGGGGGGCTCGAGTGTTTCAAAGCGGAGTCGTCTGTTTTGGTAGTAAACGTAGCTTGACGGGAGGCGAAGGCTGGCATACGACTAACACTGGCATGATCAAGGGGAGAGATTAAATGGGCGTTTGGTATAGAGCAGGAACGGTCGCTGTCACCAGCGGCAGCAAGACGGTCACCGGGACGACCACCCAGTGGCAGAACCTGATATTCGGGGTAGCCCCCGGGGTCACTTTTTATGGCCCGGACAATGCGGGCTATGAGGTCGATACCGTGGTCAGCGACACCGAGATCTCATTGGTGGATACCTATCGCTGCGCCACCAGTTTCATGCACAATCCATCAATCACAAAGGCCAACGGTTTCCATTAGAGTGTTTGTTTTATCCAAAAATGCCGCTGGTGATAGCGGGTTTTTTTTCAACGACTCACTCGGCAACTTTCTCAACTAAAGTTACTGGAACAGATCAAGTGTCATAACAAAAGCCCCCAAACAGGGGGCTTTCTTTTACTTCACCAGCTCGCCAACAATCGCAGACGCGACCAGCCACTTCACTTGTTCATATCGCTCAAGGTCTCCCTTGTTGCTGAGGAAAAACAGCTCAACGATAACCCCACCAGCCTCGACAAATCCCAGCTTCCCACGGGCTGATTTAGACTGGTCAATCCACCCATTATCACCGCGCACGTTGTCTTTCGTGGTGGCAGCAATGGCATTGGATAGCCGCTGACACAGCGCTTTGTGCTTCGGCAGGCTGATGCACTCGACCCCAGTAGCCGCCGGATTGCTAGCTGCGTTACAGTGGATTTCAATCGCCAGCCCGTTGCTGACCAGCTTGATCGCCTTGCTTAATGGCTGGTTTTCCTTGCCATCGCCATCGGTGAAAACCTTGTGACCAAGAGCCAGCAGCTTACTGGCAATCATGTTGCGCATATCACAGGCAATTTCATCCTCTTTGCGCCCGTTAGCTACAGCACCAGGGTCAGTGTTCGAGTGCCCAGCCGTTACAACAAAAGTCCCCATATCATTCTCCTGATGTAAAAAAGCCCTCAAGAAGAGGGCGAAAGATGGCAGGTGATGGTGATTGCTATGAGCATCATAACCTAAACTGGCAGAATCCACCACCCCATTCAATTATCGCGTAGCATTGAGGAGCATGTGGCGCTGGCAGCTCATGCCTAACGCCAGACTCGTGTCCGCCGTTAACGCCGCCATCTACTAGCGCAGCAGCGATAACAAACATCGCAACAATAAAGATCCTAATGTTAGTAGGTGATTTTAACGTTGCTTATCTCGCCTCTTGCCATCGCTTTGATTACGGCGATTGCCTGTTCATCACTTAATCCAAGCGCGATAAGCTCGCTTTTTATCCTTGAGTTTACAGCGCCACGATGCGCTCTATCTGCTGCTCGGCGCTCGTCTTCCGCTCTTGCTGCCGCCTCAGCAGCCTCAACGCGCTCGCGCTCACGCTCAATCTCCTCCGCCGTAGCCTTTCGCGCCTTACCTTCCAGCCACATCTGCCTACGCTTTGCGATGCGCTCCAGCGTTGCCTCGATCAATTCTTCTGTGCCTGATAGTCGGTAATTCATTTCGCCCCCACAGCCAGCGGTATCAGCATCCACGCTGGATTCCAGTTTGGAAGCACTGAGTGGTAGTAGCGGTGCATTAGCCAAGCTCCTTGGCGCGAATCGCGCTATCAATGATGTCTTGCAGGTCTTGCGCGTTGTCTTTATGGCCGCGCTGTCCGCATTGTAGCGCCTTTTTGATTAGGTGTTGTAGTGCTGGGTTGCTCACACCCCAGGCTTGCAATACGTCGTACACATCCACCGATACGCCGCGAATGGTCTTGGTGTATTTGCTTGGTGTGATGCGGTGGCGCTTGTCGCTAATTAGGTGGCTAACCTTTGCCAACATTTCAAGCTCACTAAGCTCTTGCTGCGCATCTTCCACGCTGACGAATGGCTCGAAAATTTCTTCGTGCCTGTTTTCGCCTGTTACTTCGCGGCAAATATCGGCAATAGTTTGCTCTGGCCGCTTTTCGAGAGTGTCGCGCCAGTCGCCGAGAGCGCTCCCTTTGCAGCAGCCTTTAATTTTTACCGCTGTCCAGCCATCCACATATTTCCCTGGAAGTCCGGCAAGCCACTTCCATTCACCATCTTCATCTTGAGCCAGCCACTCACCCCACTCCGGCGCATCACTCCAGCTCGGCTTGTTCTGCAGCTCGGCGCGGCGGGAAAGCCATTGGTCTTTGTTAAACACTGACGGTCTATCTCGAAAAACAACTAAAATATCACCTCCGCAATGTGGCTGGTGCCACACATAATCTTCAGTTGGTTTTGAGTCAAGCATGCTGAATGGCCACACGTGAACATTCAGCGCCAGCCAATCCAGATCTGTTTCGTTACTCATTGTGTTGTTACTCATTTCCTTCCCCTTGATGCAAAACACGCCCGCCCAACTCCCGAATCGTCTTGCCTGACTTCTTGGCCAAACAAAACTCGATATAGGCCCCCTCAGATTGCTCTCAGCCAGGCAGCATGACCAGCTCGTGAGCCACCGCCACCATGGGCAGGCAGATCTGCATGTACTGGCCCTGGTTAAGTCCGTCTGGCAGTGTTGCAGGATTCAGCACACTGTGACCCTGATCTGACAACTCAGCGGCCACCATGTTGAACAGCGGGCGGTTGTGGTCTTTGATACCGGACATTGGCCCGGCCACGTAGATGATAGTCATTGCTCTTGAACTCCTGTTTCCGCTACCTCAACCACCCCCGCCGCAGGCGCCACACCTTGGCACCATGCCGGGCAGTTCTGGTCGAGATAGTCGATTGCTTGTTGCTCGTTTTTGTTGCTGTTGGCCTTCACGTAGCCGATCAGGCTTTGCCGGTAAATCTCCTGTTCGATATCCTGCTGGCTCAATCCCAAACCTCCATGTGGCTACGCTCAAGCTCCAGCATCTCGCGCCTTACCTCAATGTCACGCCTGCACTTTGCGCGGCTTCTATCTGCCACTCGTGGCCGCCTGATGGTGTTGTTTATCTCCTCCAGCTTGCGAGCCTCTGCGCTGCGTAGGCGCTCGCAGAATGCTTCGTTGGTGGATGGCCTAAGCTCTAGCGGCATCACTCCACCCCGCGCTTATCCAACACCACCATGCGGCAGTGGGTCATGCCCATGAGCTGGAGCGCCTGCTTCGGCGTTGCGCCCTGCACGTTGGCGGTTTCAAATCTCCCGGTGCGGCGATTGGTGCCGCTGATGCGGTAGGTTTTCATTGTGATTTCTCCAGTTCAGCAAGAAGCAAGTCAGCAACCTCAGTTGCCAACTTGGCTATATCGCATGGTCTAACCTCTTTGTCGGCGGCAAAGGCAGTGGCAATGTGCATCGCCATTATCTCGCGCTTGGTGAGGCCCTGGCACCATTTCTCTGTTTCAGTGCCAAGTGGTAATGGCATTGCTGGCATTTTTCCGTTAATCATCACTTCATCTCCTGCTGGTTCAGCTCCTGCGCCTCACCTTCTGAAATAAGTGTACTGACTGAATCGGTTACTATCAAGGTATTTTTTGTGGGTTATGTCACGAAATGAAAAGCCCGCACTTGGCGGGACTTGTTCATACTCCGATGCGGATCACAATTTTACCGCTGGCTGGCATCACTTCCGGCACGGCGTAGCGGTTGCGGCCATCAATCCAGCTTCCGTTAATGTTCTTGAAACCGTTGGACGTTAGCCAGTAAAGCGCCTCAGCGTGATTTGAGGCGCGGTAATAGCCGATTACAGCTCGCACTTCATTCTTCGCAAATAGTAACTAGCCTCAGTTGCGATCCCTTCAATATCACAATACCTTGAGTAATCATTTTTTATCAGCTCACCAGCCTCAGCCTCGATGTATGAAATCAGGCTTTCAGCCATTTCATTTGACTCGCGAAGGCTTTGATTTAGGCTGTTGGACTTCTTTAGCGCAGCCACCAGATCTGCCACCATCTCAGCATTCCCGCACGACTTCGGCGCGATAAGGCCAAGTCCATCGGCGATCATCTGCTGACACTCTTTTTCGATAGCGTCTAAATCAATCATCACTCACCTCATAGCCGCCCACTCGGGGCGGCGTGGTTGCTTTGTATTTCCATCTAAAGCCAGATTTGCATGGCCTTTGGTTTTTTATTGCGTACTCAACGGAATGCCCAGCATCTCTTTGAGCTGAGTTATAAGACACATATTCATGTATAACATTAAAATCCAAGTCCATTTTTATTACAGCTTTACACCTCAGCCCGCCAACTCCATTCCCGCTCATTATGTCGGACGCTTGATGATCCCTATTGTCTCTCCAGGTTCCAAGCTGGATATTATCCAGTGAGTACCCTTTGAAGTCGTCGATTCTATCCACGCTAGGCTTTAGGTTGTTTTTGTTGCCGCTTAACTTCCATGCCTCGAATAACTGGTCAAATCCATTATTCCTGCACCACTCAATCAGATCACCCTTTGAGTAAGGCATGTCGCCATGACCTCGTAACTTTTGGTTCCTTTTTTGCGTCTTATATATGACCCTAAAGATACCCTTTTCTGAGAAGTCATAACTACTACCAACCTTAGCGCTGTTAGCTCTTACATCCTCTCTTGTGCAAGATTTGCATTTATTAAGCCTGCCGTCCCTTGTCCCCTTATGCCCATAAAAGCAGTCAAGCGCCTTTACTTCCCCGCACTTAAAACACTGTTTTTTCATGTGATAACCCCACCCGCTTAGAATGGGGTTATCATACCAACTATTCAGAATGGCGCAACATCAAAATTGGATATCTTGATCATCGAAATCCATAGGTGGCTCGCTGTATGCTGGCTGGCGCTGCTGCTGCGGGTTCGCCCACTGCTGCTGTGCCTGCTGGCGCTGCTGCTGTTGATATTGCTGGCTGGCTTGCTGCTGGCCTTGCTCTGGATAGTTTGCGCCATCAAGCCGCGGGCTATCCATCATCAGCGTGATGTATGTTGTACCGTTGTGCTCGCGCTGCTCGATCTTTAGTTTCTCACATGAGACGACAATGTAGCTGCCTTCTGCCAGCGCCTGGTCATAGTATGCCTGCGCGTTCGGAGTCTTGGCGAAAAACATCGCCTTGTAATTGGTGTATGACTTCTCGCCGCTCTTGTAATCCTTCACGACTTCCACCAACTCTACGGCGTACATCTTTGACATGCCATCGGGGCCGCAACCTTCTTTGATGAATGGGGCTTTGCGGATCTTGCCTTGAACAATATGAGTCATTTTCTACTTACCCTCTGACATAGATTTGATTTTTTGCATCACTGACGGATGCAGGATGTATTTGCTGCCAAGGCGCTCAGCTACGTGCTCGACTGCCAACCCTTCCGAGAGCCACTGAGCGACAGCGTTGAGCGTTTGCCCCTCTAGGGTATCCAGCGGCTGCTTGGATTGCTGTGGCGCGTTCTGTGGCGCGTTATTGCGCTGCTGCTGGCGTTGATTGCCAAGAGATGCGGCATCATCATCCTCTTGGGCAACCCCAAGTATTGCAGCCAGATTGTAGCGGCGGGCGTATGTCATTGCTGCCCCCATCTGCTGGGCATCGTTGGCGGCTCGCATTCCGGCCTTTTCGAGTGGGTAGTAACCGCGCAGCCACTGTCCGCTAGAGTGGATCATCTGCGTGACCAGATAGCTCTGACCATCAATTGCCGTGCAATATTGAGCCACAGCAAGCCCGTTAGTTGCCAGCGGCTCCCGCGACAGCTCGATGATTTGAGCTAGCTCGGCGTACATGTACCCGTGCCCCTGCTTGGATTTCTTGGGGTTGTTGATCTCGCTTTGCAGTGCAACCACTGCCGCGAAGATCTTATCAACTTCCGCGCTTTGATGTTCCATACGCCACCTCGTTAAATTGCCTGCACGTTATGCGCTAAATGCGCAGGCTTGAAATTTGTTTTTCAGAATGGCTCTGTTTCGAGCCAGTCGTTTAAATCCATGCCCACGAGCTCGGCGCACTCCTGGTAAAACGCCATCGCAGCATCAATCGCCTGTTCTGGCCCCGCGCCTTGCGGCTTCTTCGTAGTACCGTTGCTCTGCTGAAACTCCATCTGTGATCTCCCCGTTATTTGTGCGCGGGATGTCGCGCTTTGTCACTTGCTGCCACGTTATCGAAACCGAACCACCTAGAGTCGATTCAAGTTCCTCCCGCAATCCATCAGGTGGAAGCTCTGATTCTCCCTGCATCTTAACTCTGATCACGTTTGGCGAGGATGCAGCTCCGCGCTCAATCTGCTCCAGCGCCCTGGCTAGAGCTGCTTGCTTGTTCTTGTCCATGACAACTCCCTGCCGAACTCAGCCTCTCCGGCCAAATGCTCATCCCACAACGCATCCACCACCACATCCAGCAGGAATGCCTTGGCGATAATCTCGATAGCTTCGTGAGTTGCGCAGGCACCCAGGCGGAATGCAGCGTCTATCTGGTTGCTTTCCAGCTTTGTAAGCTCAAGCGCATCAGCCACCGTAATCATCCGCCCATGTGAATCCTCGACACCTTCCGCCACGAACTTGTCCCAGTTCACCTCCAGCCAATCGCGCTGAAACTGTGATTTTCTATCCATTATCATCACCTCTTGTTAGTAACCATCACATCGCAAAAGGCAGGCTACCCCACCATTTACGATGTGGCCGCATGGCAGCCACGTCACCTTCCAGCTAAATCTCGCCAAGAACAACTTGACGCGCCGCACTCTGATCATCATTTACCCCACATGAAGCAGACAAAGGCTATGAGCGATACAACCGCCGCCACAAAGCCGATAATGAATCCAATAATCATTGCAGTTCCTCGAACTGATAATCAGGGTCGTGCGGCACATCGTCGTGTACGTACATGCGGCCACCTTTTGGCATCTCGATTTCGTCTCCAAACTCATCGCATTCTGGCTCGATATCACGGCAGCAGAACGGGCAGTAAATTAAATCTGTCACAATGTGAACCTCGCTGGGATGTTGATAACTGGCTTCACGACTCTATACATAGTCATAAATCTCGCCAAGAACAACTTGACGCGCCGCACTCTGATCCATTTCTCCATATCCGCAGTTTTCCCAGCGAGCTACTTTGCTGCACCGCCATTGGCTTTATTTACCGCGTCATAGGCTGCATTTAATTTTTCAAACTCACCCCATTCAGCAATATCGCCATTAAGGTGATATCCGGAGACGCCATCGCTATCTCCAACAATATCCAGCAAACCTTCAAGCGCCGCCAGCAACTCTTGGTTCATCTGCACCAGCTCATCGTGCGAGTTGATGGCGTGGGCTGCAATCATTGCTGAACTTTCATTCAGACAAAGCGGGAAAAACTCCGCACGACTTCCTAATATTGGAAGATCAAACACATCCGCCATCTTCAAATATTGCTTCATCACTCTCTCCTGCTATCCGGCCATGCCGTTGATGTGGTCATAGTAGCACCATCAGAAATCAATGCAATAGTTTTTTGAGATTATTTTGCTATTGACAAGATATCCTCGCTGGTGCCATTATGGCGTCACCAAAACGAACTAGAGGTATAGCAAGTGAAGAAACAAAAGATGATGGCTCCGATTCGGCTCACCGAACAGCAAATGAAGTGGCTTGAGGTTGAGGCGGCTCGCACAGGCAACAGCATGGCTTCAGTTATTCGCGGGCTTGTTCAGAAGATGGCGGAGGAAAAGAAATGATGATTTTTGAAAGCGAGAAGGCAATGGAGGACGCATTGTTTGAAGTGATAGAAAGAACAAAGGTTGTGCCGTGGGATGGCAGGCCGGTGCTGAAGGTTGTTAGGCAAGCAAGGCTTGGATCGTTTGGTGTATCAGACATCATAATTGTGATTAAGGATGGGCCGCACGATGATGACATTACATTGATGCTTGTTGAACTAAAAAACACAAAGGTAAAGGCTGACCATTTATCTCAGGTTGCTAGATACAAGACATTCTTGGATGGAACTGAGGCAAGCGTTGAGTGCGTACTGATAGTGACCCCTGGAATGCCTGATGAAACTGACGTGTGCTATCTGATACAGCACTCAGACTGGTTAACCACATATGAGATATCTGTAAGTCTTGACAGCGGAGCTTCTTATCGTTGCCTTTCAGATTGCAGCTGGAGGCCGACTTCCGCTGGGCAGAGTCCAGAGTCATTCTATGATGAGCTAACTTCAGAAATTGCGGGATCATCTGAAAATAATGGCGGCATAGGATTCTGATTAATGAGCGCAAAATACACATTCTGGGCATGGGAAGTTGACATAAATAAGGCTCCGCTAAAGCTAACGCTACTTCAGCTAGCAAACAATGCAAACGATGACGGGATTAGCTGGTACTCAGTACCAAAGATGGCAAAGCGATGTGGCATGTCTGAGAGGGCGCTTCAGGGGCACATAAAGACGCTTGAAGAGATGGGTTTGCTGGTTGTCAATGATAGACCTGGCACAAGCAGGATATACGAACTCCAATACAGCGAGGTTTTGTTGAAGTGCGGAGCCCCCGCAGAATCTGCGCCACCACCCCCGCAGAATCTGCGCCACACCCCCGCAGAATCTGCGGACGATCTTAACAATGAATTTAAAATGGATCCTAACAACTACTTGTCTGCCAAGGCAGACCAGAAGCAGCAATCCAAAAGGGCTCTGTATGTAGAAATGGCAACAAAGTTCATGGAGCTAATTCCAGAGATGCCAGCAGTAGACATTGAGGCAAACGCAAACGGCAGGGAGACAAAGGCTGCAAACTTCTACGCAAAACACAAGTTCACAAGCGAGCGATGGGCATCATACCTGATGGCAGTTAGAGAGTGCTCGTGGATGTTTGAGGATAGGCCGTCATTTGATGGAAAGGTTTGGAAGAAAAAGAACTTCGATTTCCTGATAACTGAGAAGTGTTACCTCGGGGTGAAAGAGGATAGGTACGGAACTAGCTAACGAGGATTGCAATGATCAACCAGTACGAATACGAATCTCGCCTATTGGGTGCGGCAATAACTAACTACACGTCACGCTGTGCCAGGGCGATCAGTCTTACCAAGACTGAATACTACAGCACGACAGGCACTCGCTTTGTGTGCTCAGCAATCAAGCGAATTGCAGCCAATGGCCGCCCTGTAGACCTAATGACCGTTTCCGAGGAGGTTAGGCTTGCTGGATTGCGTGGTGATTTGCCACCTGAGTGCAGCTTTGCATGGGTGGTTGAGATGGCAAAGGACGGGGTGAGCGACGCGAACGCAGAGCACTACGCCAAGATCATCAAAGCAAACCACGCGATGGCTACAGCACTGCAAAAACTCCAAGAGGTGCAGCAGACGATCATAGATACCCAGAATCCGCTTGAGGCCATGACAGCGGCCCGTGACGCCCTAGCCTCGCTTGATTTCGGAGTGGAGCGACAGAAGCCGCGAAGTCTGTACGAGCTTGCCGAGGAGTTCGTTGACCACCGCATCAAGATTTACAACGGAGAAGCACAGCAGGGGGTGAGGCTCAAGCAGGGTGGAATGGATCATGCGTTCGGCACTATCGGAATGACGGACTTCATCGTTATCGCTGGGCGCCCTGGCTCTGGGAAAACTGAGCTGGCTGTCGCAGTGGCTAACGAGATGGCAATCAACCAAGGCAAAGCGGTTCTATACAAGTCGCTAGAGATGGAAGGGGTTGAGGTTGCAGAGCGATCAATCCTTGCCCTGTCTAATCTGTCAGTCGATGACCTAGAGCGCCGCATATTCGAGGGAAACGAGTCGGGCCAGTTCGGGCGAGCTATCGAAGAGGTTAGAGGAAAGCCGTTTTTCATTGATGACGCCGCCGGATGTTCAATTGACGAGGTGATCCAGCAGTGCAAGGAGTTCACGGCAGAGCACAAGAACGTGGGGGCGCTGATAGTTGATTACGTTGGCTTGATGGAGATTGGTGGCAAGTTTAGCCGCCACGACTTGGCAATTGCAGACATTACGAGAAAGCTGAAATTACTGGCAAAGGAGCAGAAGATCCCAGTTATTGGCCTGTTTCAGTTGTCGCGTGACGTTGAAAAGCGCGTTGGCAGCAAACGCCCTGTTGCGGCAGACCTTCGGGATAGCGGCAGCATTGAGCAAGACGCCGACAAGATCGTAATGGTTCACCGTGAATGCATTTACGACCCGAATACGCCGATGCAAAACGTGGCTGAATTGCTCAACGTAAAACGACGCAGGGGGCAGCCAACAAATGGATACATGTTTTTCAAGAACGGCCACTTTGTTGGTATTCCAGATGACGAGCAGGGGCGCTGGAAGATTACGGCGGAGTCAAAGCCAGAATCTCATCAAAAGAGCGCCAAGAAGGACTTTTGACGTGTTAAAAATAATGGCAACCGGCGAGATAGTTCGTCCGCCGCAGGTTATGGCAATCAACAGGGGGTAGCATGGAACACGGACAAGCAACGGCAATTGCCAGGGGCATGATCGCAAAGATGGTTGACCCAACTGGCCGCTACAAGGAAATCGAGATTGCGACAGGGCTTGATATCAAGTCGGTTGCGACGATAGTCCACCGGATGCGGGCTGCTGGTTCTATACCAACTCCACGCAAGCGAGGCAGCACAAAGACCGATATAGCGCGTCAGATGCTCATAGACGGCATTGGAGAGCCAATCCAATACGATGACATGGCTAGGCGTACAGGAATGCTTGTATCGTCACTCAGGAGCCTTGTTGCGACGATGCGCAAGAAGGGTTTGCTTCCACCCTATGAGCCAGAGTCTTACGAGTATGTAGGAACCAGCGAAACGCTAGGGGTGGTGAGGTTTAGATCACTCAGTCATGCGCACGAGGAAGGATTTCCATCCAGCATGGTGAGCAAGGCAGTAAACGGGACTATAAGCAGTTACGCAGGGTACACGTGGGAGAAGGTGGCGAAATGACAGATCGTGAAATGTTAGAGCTGGCGGCTAAGGCTGCTGGTCTGCACGTCAAGGTAGCCAGCAATAGCGGAATGGGTCTAAAGGTTCACGGCAACTGCAATTGGTGGAACCCGCTCGCCGACGATGGTGATGCGTTGCGGTTGGCTGTGAAGTTATGCATCGACGTAAGCCATGACGCTATTGGCATGAAGAGTTTCGTTTACGCCAGAACAGTATTCAACGACGAGACTCATATAGGTCTAAGCGAAATATTTGATGACGAAAGCGAGCGCCATGAGAGAGTCCGCCGCGCAATCACCCGCGCAGCGGCTCAGATTGGCAAGGAGATGAAATGAAAAATCATATCGAAATGCGCTTGGCTGGTGGCGCAACGCTGGACGACATAAAAGCTGACGTCATGCAGACAGCAATCAATACGGCGCTGGTTGCTTGCTACGGAAACCAGACCAAGGCCAGCGAGCTGTTGGAAATCAACAGGTGGACACTCAGAAAGTGGCTGCATGACGCAAGCAAACGCACCTACAAGCAATTCGAGCAGGTATCCCTATGCGTTGGTACTAGCACCGCAAAGGAATTGCTCACAGGCGCTTACAGAGAGGCAGTTAGCCGAGTCATGGCAACCAACAACAATGTTACCATGACTGCCGAAATCCTTAAGTGCCAGCGAGGCACCGTTAGAAAATATATGGTGAAGCCATGAGCAAGCACGCAAGAAAGCCTGGGTATGTCGAGTTTTGCGGAACCTGGGTAAGCCCGAGAGGAAAGCAGATATACGAAGCGCTGGAATCCGGCAAGGGCTTGCAGGCTTGCGCTGATGAGTTCGGGATCTCTCTCGGGACAATCAGCGGTTACGCAAAGCGGGCGCGTCGATTTGGAATAGTCCTGCGCCGGAACAAGCGGCGAGTCATGGTGGCCGTAAGCAACATGGAAGGGTCTCGCGGTGAGCAGTATGAGTTCTGCGGAAGGCGCGAGGTGGTGAATGCTGGGTTCAACTACCAGACAGCATACGAAGCCTGCAAGTGTGAAAGGGAAAGCGCCGGATACCTGTGGCACTTCAAGGTGGAGCAATGACAACGATAACCATCATCGATGGGCGCGACACCCAGGAGCTTATCGCAAAAGTAACGGCAATGCTGGCAGATGGGTCAGTCCAGGTGAAGCTGTCACCAGCAAGCAAGCGGTCATTGCAGGCCAACAAGCTGATGTGGGTGAAGCTGAACGAGCTGGAACGAACCAGGAAGTGGCACGGACGCAAGCTGGCAGCAAGCAACTGGAAGCACCTAATCACGGCAGGCATGGAGCAGAAGGTGGTTGTGCCGAACATCGCCGGTGATGGTTTCGTTATCCTGGGTAAGGCCACAAGCAACATGACGGTTAAGCAGATGAATCAGGTGATCGAGATGGCGGATTACTTGCTGGCTGAATTGGCGTAAAAAATACCAAAAAATAACTTGCGCCACCGTCACTGTGTCGGTATAGTTATCTCAAGAGGTGAGGCAAAGGTGCCAAGCCAAACGAGAAGGAATGTGAAAATGAGTATCAAACCAGGTCAGACAGCAAGTAAGCTGAAAGTAACCATTAGGCAGTGGAAAGAAATACTGAACAAAGAGATGGCTCACTCCGCCGACCTGCGCAACCAAGCGCGCGCAATCGATGCTTTCACAATGGTGCTTACTCTGGAGGCCGAGCTGGCAGAGATTGAGTGCTTTCAATCATGAACAAAGCCGAAGCGAGAGCGATTAGGGCCATAGCTGCCCTTTGCAAGGCGGAGGGAATAAGCATGTGCAATCCCGAGATGGTTATTGCAAGCCTTTCTGAGACGGCAATGCCTACCCAATTAACTAGGATTTACAACAAGTGGCTTGCCGAGGGAGAGCAGATAATGAATGAAATTGCTAGCGATGAAAAGATGATCGCTCAGTGCGACAAACAACAAGATGTAATGAATTGAGGTGAATAAAATGGCTGCAATATATATCGAATACTACGTTGGCTGCGGCGCCGTAAGAAACATTGCCGATGACGAAGATGTTAATTGTGAGCTTGAAAAGGAAAAGCTAGAAAATCCCGGAAAGAGATGCTGGATTATTGGCACTCAGTCGTTTGGAGCTGAGCCTTGCGGTGGCCCTGAATCAGATATGATGCCGGGTTACTGATATGAACGCCGAACAACTCAAACAGGCCCGACATCAGTTTGGCCTAACTCAAGCGGCGATGGCAAAAGCAATGGGCATCGGCACTCGCAAGTGGGAGCGATGGGAGGGAGGTCACAGCCCAATCAGCCCAGAGGGGGCAAGGCTGGTTGAGCTGCTTGTCGAGCTTAAGGCTGGAAAATGAATTCATTACGGCGCGTGATGATATGCATGAGGTGTGGAGAGTCAAAGGAACTGCACTGGTTTCCAGTTAAAAACAAGGCCTGGTTTGTTTGGTGTAACAGGTGCATCCGGACACCATCAGGGGTAATGCCATATCGCCAAGGTGAACAAGATAGGAGAGTTTCAAAATGAAGGGATTAATTGTTATCGCGATAGGGTTTGTTTTCACGACACTGCTTTTCCTGGTAGGCCTGAATGTGTTGGGTGGCTCATGAAGCCAGTCACAGAGCAAGACCGGATCGCCGCCAGGGCTCTGGCAAAGAACCTCATCAAGCAGTTCGAAGGTATGGGCTTGCAGCGAACCGGAAACAGTCAGGACTTAATCGAGAGAGCCTGCTCGATACTGAGGAAGGAAGCAGCAAACAACGGCATTAGCCCAACGGTTCTCAAGTGGTACGTGTCAGCAGTAAGAACAGGTGAAATATGATTGCGCCGCATGGTGCGGTGGTGTACGATCCTTGTTGTTAGGTGCTTTTGCAGTGGCGTGTAGAGACGTTAATACTGCAAAGGCTCCATAGCCCTAAGCCTCTTGTCTGGTGCTCTACCACCATTCAAGGGGCTTTTTTATTGGAGTTTTTATGAATCAAATGATTTCTATTAGCGCGAGAGTTGGCGAGATGTCAAGCTTGGACTTTCTCAACCAGATCGTAAACCCATCACGCATTGCCGCTGGTGAAAGCGAGGTTAGACCTAGCGACTTTCATGCAAGAGTTACGGACGAAGTTGATGAAGTTTTGAACTACGATAATTTCGTAGTTGGAAAGACCGGACACAAGACCCACTACACCATGCTTACCATGGAGCAAATGACGCTTGTTGGTATGCGTGAGAGTAAAGCTGTTCGCCGGCAGGTGCTGGAGAAGCTAAAGGTATTGGGGCGCCAGCAAGTCCCGCAAACCTACGCCGCCGCACTGCTTGAGGCTGGCCGCCTCGCAATGGAGCTTGAGCAATCACAGGCGCAACTGGCAATCGCAGCGCCAAAGGCCGATGTGTTCGACAGGGTGATAGAGCGAGAAGCCCTGCTCAACGCAACGCAGGTCGCCCAGCAGATTGGCATGTCAGCCATCAAGATGAATCGCAAACTGGACGAGCTTGGTGGTGTGTATAACAAGTGCGTGAAGCGTGGCCGCGCATTCTGCCATGACTGGGTGCTTTCTGGTTATGGCGAGATGAAGATTACCGAGATGGGATACCCGCAGCCGCTGTTCACGACAAAGGGATCGCTGCGAGTTGCTGAGATATTCACCAGTGAGGGGGTTGTGTGATGGGTGAGTGGAAAGGTATCGAGTCCGCACCAAAAGACGGAACAGAGATAATCCTAAGAAATGGGATGCGCGTAACATCTGGTTCTTGGCAGCAATGGGCCGATACAGAGAGCCATTACGATGATGCTGGAAACTTCATTGGCACGACAACAGTTGATTGCGGCGCTTGGTGGTGTTCGTATGACGGCGGGTTCTGCGATGACGACTTGCCAACCCACTGGATGCCACTACCTGAGCCTACGAAAGATGGCGAATAGCACCCGAAAGTGCAAACACTGCCAAGAATACAAGCCGGCGGAATATGGGGTGAAAACCCCTGTTGCTTGGTTTTGTTGTCACGTGTGCGCGATAGAGTTCGCGCGGGTTAAGTCAGCCAAGGCTGCGGCTAGGCAGGCAGCAAAGAGAAAGGCCGACAATAGCAAGGTGGAGAAGGCAGCCAAGGCCGAGCTGCGCCAGCGAAAAATGGAGGTTAAGCCGATCGGGTACTGGATGAAACGAGCGCAGACTGCCGTGAATGCTTGGATTCGCGCCAGCAAGGGCGGCCAGTGCATAAGCTGCGGGCGTTACCACGATGGCCAAATGCACGCTGGTCACTACAGGAGCACGGCAGCGGCACCAGAAATCCGCTTTGAGCCGGACAATATTTGGCCGCAATGCCAGCCCTGTAACTTGCATTTGTCAGCCAACATAATCCGCTATCGACCGGCATTGATAGCCAAGATTGGCCTTGAGCGCGTGGAGTGGTTAGAAGGCCAGCATGAGCCAAAGAGATACCGCCGCGAGGACTACCAAGCAATCGAGGCTGAGTACAAAGCAAAACTGAAAGAACTTATCGGATCCTGAGTGGGCCGATTTTTTTGCGTAAAACTTAAGATAACATTTTCAGTTAGTCTATTTTTGGGTTAGCATTAAAGCATCAAATCATGAGGTGGTGCGAGGCATGACAGCACAAGAGTTAAAGAGCGCCAGGAAGAAGCTTGGCATGACGCAGCAAGAGTTTGCTGACGCTATCAGCGGAAACATTAGGGAGCTGAGAAGCTGGGAGCAGGGCGTCAACAAGGTGAACAAGTACGCAATTATTGTTATCAATCAGCTACTCGAGCAAAAAGGAGTTAAGCATGAGTAACACATTCAAAGAGCTGGCGGAAAAGGCAGCGCAGATGGAGCGAGACGGAGAATCAAAAGCTGCCGCTTCATGCTGGAAGAAGGCCGGGGCATATTCCGGCAACGAGATGAACATCGACTGGTGCAAGGCTCGGGCCGGGTTCTGTGAGTCCCGCTTTGCTAGGGAGGCTGCGAAGTGATCACCACTTACACATCCCGAGACGCCGAGGCATGCGCCTACCTGTCGGCACTGGTCACGGTCGAGCTGTGCGCTGAGGTGCACAGCAAAGGGAAAGTGAACACGGCGATCCGCCGCTGCGTTAACCGGATTTTGCCTGGGCTGGTTGAGCACAAGCGGGTTTATCTGATTTTCAAAGGGCTGGCCAAGCAGCCTTTTCCGGCGGGGTGCCTGCATCATCTGCGGCGTATGCTGGAGGAGATGGCGGGCGGGCAGGTGGTGTTGGAGGAGTGATGGGATGATTGAAAAAATGCGAAAGGATTTTGAGTCATGGATTGAAAAAGAGACCGGTTTTTATACGTTCAGAACTAATTTCCCCATGACAAAGCCAGAGGATCAGCAGTATAAGTGCCACCACACAAATCTTGCATGGCTGGCATGGCAGGCATCTAGTGCCGCAGACAAGGACGCAGCGCGGTATCGGTGGTTGCGTGACCTGACTGATGGCTCAGCTCATGAAGAGATAGGAAACTATCCTGGCGACATGTGGGACGCAGCAATCGACGAGGCCATGCAGTGCAAATAAAACTCGAATTCCCCACCGAATGCGACGCCCAGCACGGCGCCTACTACCTGCAAGATAGGGGCTACAGCGTAAAGCTGATGGGCAAGGCCCTGGTGGTGGATAGGCCAGACCAAGCTGACTTGGCTCTGGTGATGGCAACTTACAGGGCGTGGATTGGCGAGAAGGTGAGTGAGTTCGATTTGGCATAAAAGGATTTCAAATGGCAATTAACGCATTTTTCGCAGTGATGGGGCTAGTGTTCGCATTCGCATCAATCAAGATGGGACACGACATTAGCGCATCAATCCTGCTGACAGGGTGTATCGTATCAATGGCGCTGCTTGAAGTGGCGAAAGCAATAAGGGGTGAGTGATGAGTAATATAACGCACAAGTATTTTGTTTATAGCGCAGATAATGGCTTTGAGGTGTTCGCAACAGCCGCTCAGGCGGAGCAAGTGGCAGAGGATATAATCAATCAGTACCGAGAGGATGCTTACGAGGATGGTTGGGATGATGACGTTGAATCTGTTTGCTGGGGAGAGATTTCTAAGTTTTCCGCAATGGCGCCACGATCACCATTAAAGCTAGCTGAGCGCGGTGTTTCTGGATGCGATTACGCACTAAAAGGCTTTGAATAAAACAAGCCCCCAAATAGGGGGCTTTTGCTTTCTTACTTCTTCTGCCAGTTCCAGATTGAAACCTTATCCAGAACAGCCGAAACAAACCCGAGCCCGCGCTTGGCAGCATCAAGAGCTTTGTCGTCTTTGTCGCTGGGCGTAATCTTAGCGACTACATCGAGACCAGCCACAATCATGCTAGCCCCGCTCACTACTACCCCGACAGTGCTGAAAATCAGCTGTAACGTTTCCATTTATGCCCCTTATGGTTAACGGTGTTATCATTGCCACAGATAATAATACCACCATTCGGGATATCATCGTATGAGAGATGAGTTTGAAAGGCTAGCGGCGACACATGGGATCCCCTGGCTGATAGCTCTGGTTGCTGTCTCTGTCAGCAAGGCGTTCAGCAACAAACGGGAAACGGCGATGACAGTTCTGAGGTCTGTGATTGCCAGCCTGCTGATCACATTTCTGATTGTTGAGAACCAGTCGCACCTAGAGCGGGGGGAGCTCTTCGTGTCCATAGCGCTGGCCGCCATGCTGTCAGATTACATTGTCGAGGCTGTGATGGGGCTTGGTGAGCGCATCAGAAAAGATCCAGCTATCTTAGTGAGATGGTTCGGGGGTAGAAAATGAGCGTATTTCTGTTGATGTCTGGGATTAATATCGCGCTGTCTGGGCTGCTGTTTATCGTGGCACTGGCGGCATTGCAGAAGATTAAGGATGTGTCTACATCGCAGCTTGTCGCCCCAGTGGCAATCCTATCAGTTGCGATTATAGTGCTGTATCTAATCGATGCGCCTAGTCACGAAAAGTACGTGGTTAATGATGCGATAGAGGCTGCGTGGCGCATTGTTGATATGCTGTCAATCCTATCTCTGATTAGGCTGACAAAGCTGGTACAATAGCATTACATCCAGTGGATAAAGGAGTGCGGCCAGTGGCTGACGCTAAAGAAGAAAAAAAGAAGATGGGGCGACCAACTCTATATAAACCGGAGTACGCAGAGCAGGCGTTCAAGCTGTGCCTTCTCGGGGCTACTGATGAATCTCTCGCAAACTTCTTCAATGTCTGCGTTACTACCATCGACAAGTGGAAGCTGGCTCACCCTGAGTTTGTGGGGGCCTTAAAGGCTGGAAAGGAAGATGCAGACGCGCTTGTGGCGAAGTCGCTATTCAAACGAGCCATCGGCCACTCAGTGCCAGAGACCAAGGTTTTCAACAACCAAGGCGAAATAATCACGCATGAGGTTGAGCGCCATATTCCAGCCGATACTACAGCGGCGATATTCTGGCTAAAGAACCGCAATCCGGCGCGATGGCGTGATCGCGTTGAGCAGAAGGTTGTCGTGTCCGATGACTTTGACGAGCTGATGGGCGCAGATGACGAGAGCTGACTGAGCCTTATTTAAGTTTGCTTGTTGTTACCACGTGAGGATATAATCAAGACCTGTGATAATGGAGGTCTTTATGGATATCGTTGTTGGTGGGCTATATCAGAGTGCGTTATGTGGAAAGTTTGTTGTTACTGAGGTTAGGAGCTCAAAAAGTGTAGATGTTGAGTTTGTTGATACTGGGTATGTGGCAACAACTAGGTTTGACTGCATAAGGAGCGGGGGGATAAAGGATCGGCTTTACCCTTCGGTTCATGGCTTTGGGTTCATTGGTGTTGGGGTGTTCCCAACAAGTGAAAATGGAAAGAATAGCGATGCGTACCTGTGCTGGCAAAGGATGATAGGAAGGTGTTACGACAAGAATTACATCCACGCATACCTTTACCAAGATTGCAGTGTGTGTGATGAATGGCGCAACTTTCAGGCTTTTGCAGAGTGGTTTTACGCAAACAAGCCAAATGATGGAGCTAAGTATCACCTAGATAAGGATATAAAGGTAAAGGGGAATAAAGTTTACAGTCCTGCAACATGTTCGTTTGTCACCTGCCAAGAGAATGTCGCCGCCGCCAAGCAAAAGAGCTTTTCAGCAATTAGCCCATCTGGCGAGGTGGTCATGATAACCAACCTAGCTAAGTTTTGCAGGGAGAAAGGCTTGAACAAGTCAAACATGCATAAGGTGATCACTGGTAAGTTTAAATCCTGCAAGGGGTGGACTCGCAATGATGAGCAGGTCTGAAGAGGTTTGGTTTTCTGATGCTATGGCGGAAAAGTTCATAGCAAAAAAACTCACAAAGGATGAGTACAAGGCCGCATTAAAATGCAAGTGGTTCAGATTAAGGACTATGTATTACATAAAAGACAAAGATGGCAGCAAGGTGCTCTTCTCTCCCAACGCGGCGCAAAGGTCTTACTACATATCAGCCCACCAGTCAGATGTGATACTAAAGGCTCGCCAGCTAGGGTTTACTACATTTAAGATGATAGAGTCGCTGGATTCGTGCCTATTCCGCAAAAACTTTTCAGCTGGATGTATCGCCCACAACGACAAAGACTCAAAGGACATTTACCGGAACAAGATCCGCTTTGCCTATGAGGCTATAACGCCAAAAGTAATCAGCCTGCTGGCCCATATAGGGTACGCGCTACCAACACCGCGCAATGACAAAGATAATGGCTATGTTTTTAGCAATGGCTCAAGCATTGGCGTATCTACTGGCTATCGTGGCGGCACACTGCAAAGCCTGCATGTGTCAGAGTTCGGCAAGATATGCAAGAAGTATCCAGACAAGGCGAAAGAGATTGTAACGGGAGCATTCAACGCTGTAGGCAAGAACGGCTCTATCACAATCGAGAGCACGGCAGAGGGCAAGCAGGGGTACTTTTACGACTACTGCATGGACGCCAAGAAGCTGGCCGACATGGGGCGAGAGCCGGAAGGTGGGATGGAGTTTAAGTTTCATTTCTTCCCGTGGTGGAAAGACCCTGAGTACACTCTTCCAGTTGGTTCAATTCCTGCTCGCCTGGCTGAATACTTCTCCGAACTGGAAGGCAAGCACGGCATCACGCTTACAGATGGGCAAAAGCGATGGTACGCAGCAAAGGAGCGCACTCAAGGCGAGGACATGAAGCGGGAATACCCGTCAACGCCAGATGAGGCGTTTGCCCAAGCTGTTGAAGGTGCTTATTACGCTCGCCAGTTTGCCACCATCTACTCCGAGCGCCGCATCGGTGAAATGCCAAGCAATGACGCTCCAGTGAATACCGCGTGGGACTTGGGTGTGGGTGACTCTACGGCAATTTGGTTCTGGCAGGAGATAGGAGGCAAGCTGCACATTGTTGGCTACTACGAGAACAGCGGCGAGGGGATGCGGCATTATTTCAAGGTGCTAAAGACCATGGCAGAGGAAAGAGGGTGGCGCTATGGCGAGCACTACGGCCCACACGATATGACTCATAGGGAGTTTGGCGGGGACGCAAAGAGTCGCAAGCAGATAGCCGCCGAGGGTTTCGAGATTGACGGGGAAATCTATTCCATTGATTTCGAGGTGCTGAAAATAATGGGGGTAGATGAAGGCATTGAGCTGGCGCGGGAGACTCTACCAAGGTGCTGCTTTGATGAAGCGGCAACCGCTGATGGCGTAAAATGCCTAGAGTCATACCGCAAAGAGTGGAATGCAAGGCTGGGGGCGTGGAATGATCGCCCGCTTCACGACTGGGCCAGTCACGGATCTGACGCATTCCGTTACCTCGCCATGGCTGTGAACCGCAATCGTAATGCGGGAAATATTGTGGTTGGGTGGTAAGATATGGCATCAACCAACGCTGAACGGTGTGGAATATGGGTTACAGAGTAAAAGGAACGCTAAAGCTGCCTGATGGGGCTCCGGCGAATAACGCAGAGATTGAATTCATTTCCAGCAAGAACTTCTCGCCGCTTGTGCAGGAGCTGAAAAGCAACATCAAGTGCAGCGCGACCGGCGCTTATGATGTGACTCTCGAATATGGGGAGTATGCTGTCATTGTTTACCCAGGCGGTACATACCCAGCGGCGCTTGGCACAATCATCTTGGCCGCTGATACGGTTGCTGGGCAGGATTTGCCGACTCTACTACAGCAATTTGGTTGGCAGCCAGCAACGCCGGAATACATCCAGCAGATTGGCGCATGGCTTGCAGATGCTAACGCCAGTGCCGCCAGTTCAGCGGCTAGCGCCAGCGCGGCAAAGGTTAGCGAGACCAACTCAAAAGCTAGCGAGCTTGCGGCGGAAAGTGATCGCGCAGAGGTTGCAGCCAAATCGGAGAGTGTCGATACAAAGCATTCGGAGGTTGTATCAAAGGCCGCCATTGTTGACGCGAAAACAGCGCAGGTTATTGCCGCCAAATCTGTGGCCGTTGCCGCCGCTGATACAGCATCACAGAAAGCGTCCGATGCCGCTGGTCATGAGGCGGTGTCGCTTGATGCTGCCACTCGCGCAGAAAATGCCGCCCTTAGCATGGTCGGGGTAATTATTGATGGTGGCGAGTGCGATCTGTCTGGCGGAGTCTACCCACAGCCAGTAAGCGCAAGCGGAATTACCTACTCGACAGTGTGGTTTGTCGCCGTTGGCGGCACTGTTGACGGGGTGGCTTATGATGCTGGCGACCAACTTCGCTATACTACTGCAAACTCTGGATATTATTTCAAAGTTGACGCAAAGGATGACGTTTACAGCGTCAACGGGGAGAGGGGCGCGGTCACTGTAACGCCTGAGAAAATCGGGGCTGAGGTTTCCGGCACAGCGTCACAGCTAATCACGCAGCACGAAGCTAAGCCAAGCGCTCACGCGATATCTGGAGTTGCTGGCCTTCGGCAAGAACTGGATGACATAAAGGCGGTGGGGCTATCTGCCAGCGCCGCAGTGCTAGACGCCGAGAGACGGTCGCTTGAGCGCGCAACCGGAGGCAAGCAGACCATAATTTATGATGCAGCAGGCAATGCGAACGCCATGTTTGTGCTTCCGCGCTTTCGCTACGAAGACCTCGGCATGACGGCGGACATGGGTTCAGGTGATGTAACCGCCTTTGATTTCGGCGCTGGCAGCATCAAGGGCGAGATATTCATCGGCGCTTATCTTGCGTCCGGCTCCGGCGCTGTCAGCGCGCCGCGGCAAGATCCACGCGCCTCGCTCGATCACACCTCCGCCCGCAACGCCTGTAGTGCAAAAGGCGCAGGCTGGCATCTGATGACGGCGCA
>ERZ724510.120-NODE-120-length-42006-cov-8.265047_pt1 | contig 42006 bp, 32 predicted proteins | sample MGYA00376043_ERZ724510 | MGnify/ENA primary metagenome ERZ724510 (study PRJEB28724, sample SAMN07190888) | wastewater metagenome | isolation source: influent of sewage treatment plant in Hong Hong | place: USA: Christiansburg, Virginia | collected 2016-03-01 ... | reverse complement strand
TCTGTGTCGAGGACGAAGTTCCGTTCTGTGTCGAGGACGAAGTTCCGTTCTGTGTCGAGGACGAAGTTCCGTTCTGTGTTGTGGACGGAGTTCCGTTCTGTGTTGTGGACGGAGTTCCGTTCGGTTGTGTGATTTGTGTTATTTGCTGAAATATTTGTTGCGTGGCTGCATTTACGATACATCGAGGTGTGCCATCTCCTTCAAAACCTATAATAACACCGTTGGGACAACTTTGTCAGGTGGTTGCGTCTCCAAAAGCATTTCGAAAATAATTCATCATTGTGCCACCTTCAGCTTCTCCTGCTGGAGCCGAATTTGGCCAGGTAATCGGTGTATTTGCCCATACAATGGAGCCGGTAAATACGACGCCAAGAGCCACACTACATGTACCAAATGCCACAAGTCATTTGGTCCATTGCGATTTTCGTCACTTTCAGATGAATTTCATAAAAAACAAATAATACTAGTTTACTCAGTGTAACATAAGAGAATCGAAATTGCAAAAAAAACATACAAATCATCTTGTAAAAGATGATTTGTATGTTTTTAGTAAGTATTATCTTATCACCCGATACGGTGTGTTTTCAAGGAGATATATTCTCGGAGATTATCTCAATTGCATCGCAGGTTTCACTTCCTTGTAGTACAATTCCTTTGGCACCTCAATAATCACAGCTCTTCCATCAAAGCTCGTAAGAAACCGCACCATGCTCTGGTCATCTGGATTGACTGGATTAATAAAGAACGTTCGTCCTCAGAGTGCTGTAGTTTCCGTAGTTGTATAGAGCTCACCGATAGCGCTTGGGAGTTTATCACGTACCGTATTATAGTTTGCCCCACAGACCGTCACGATCAATCCATTATTCGCCCTATAGGTTGTTGTTGCAAGGAGACGAGACAGAGTAAGAAGTACTCGTGATCATTTTGGATCTACTTGAAGTTCTGTTGAGCCAAATATTTTCACGAGTGATGGTGGCAATGCAAGGGACTTTGCATTCGTGTTATCTTCTTTATTTTCTTGTTTTTGTGGGTTCTCAATGGGTTTTGTCTCAGATATTTTTGATGGTATTGTACTACTTGTACTCGATAACAATGACTGTCTACCATCCTGAAAGCCTATAGGAATTTGTCCTGTTTGTTGTGGTTGTTGATTGAGACGCTCTGCTATTCAAGTAACCTGCTTACGATAATCTGGAGAAAACCAAGACATAAGCAGGTTCACAAAGAAAAAAGCGAGAAGCGAATAAATAAGGACAATTCCCGTGCGCATGTGGATAATAAAAGCTCTCGACAGAATTAGTGAGAGCGAACGCTTGCAAAATCAAGCTCTACTGGCGTTTCACGTCCAAGGAGATTTACGCTTACTGTTACTTTGCCAGCGGTCTCATCAATCTTGGTTATCACACCTTCAGAGCCATCAAACGGAGCGACAGTAATGGTAACAATATCGCCAACTTGGTATTTGATATTGTAAGAAGCGCTTTGCTCAGAGAGTACTCATTTAAGACGCTCAAGCTCTTCACCACGAACAGGAACTGGTACTGTACCAGCGCCCAAGAATCCAGTAACGTTCGGAGTATTGCGCACAATATACCAAGATTCATTCGTTACAATCATTTTCACGAGAATATATCCTGGGAAAATATTCTTCTTACGCACAGTTTGTTTGCCAGCTTGAGAAATATTGATCGTATCATGAAGTGGAACAAAGACATCCAAGAGAAAATTCTCCAGACCAAATGCCTCACGACGCTGCATGAGAGACTGACGAACATTCTCTTCCGTTCCAGAAATTACACGGATGACATACCACTCACCCTCTTCAGCTGAAATGCTATCGAAAAACATAATTATTGTGCTCAAGAATTAGAACGTGCGCCCGTTGCGGTTGATGGTGATACCTGAGAACCACTCATAGCTCATGTTGCAGTTGCACCAGTAGAAATAGTGACACCACTCGCAGAGAGGAACTTGCTAATATCAAAATCTTCAGGAAGATTTGATTGAGTGCTGCTATCTTGAATATGGAGTTTTGTACGTACCAAATCACGCGCTCCAAAAAGTGATTCTCGGAAAGCAATGCCAATAATCGAGAGGAGAATGGTCATACTAATAATTACTCCAAGGGTAATCAAAAGGTATTTGATTGCATCAGGACGACTTGGCCATGCAACATGTTCAAACTCTTTGACAGAGTTCGTCAAAGGTGAAAATAATGAAGAGTTTTCTTTTTTCTGTGACATAGGAATTTTTGCGATTGAGTATAGGAAAACTTGGAAAGAAGTCAAAACAGAACTAACAATATAAAAATCTACATCTTAATAGATCTAGATTTTTATATTAAGACAAAAGGAACACTGCTTAAATAATGAAAAGATTGGTTGATAAAATTTAGTTACTATTGAGTCGGAAGTCCCAACAATCTCAACTTAAACAAGTCGATGTATGATCGGGTATACCATCGAATCACCAACATTCCACTTCACCTGTATTTTTAAGAGCACATGTCTGTGTACCTCAGGCTACTGAAACCTCAACAACATTAGTTAATCATATTGGTACATTCGCTTCACCATGAAGATTATCACCCCAACATTCTACCGTTCCATTCGTTTTAACAGCACAAGTACCATTCCTATCTCATGACACTGAAGCAACATTAGAAATCTGTGGGATATTCGCATTAATAGATGGGTAATTATTATTAGGATTATATTTCCAGCAAATCAATCGTGAATTAGGTTGCTGTATTGTACAAACACCATGATATGTTGGTGCAATACTATCTACTCTTCCTATTCAAAGCGGTACCGATGGTCAAGCTGCATTATATCATACAGGCACATTACATACAACTGTTCCATCTGAACGCAATGCACATACGTGTTCCATATTTAATATTTGTACAACATTTGTAAAATCAGACGATAATGCTGTACCATTTTGGCCATACCCATATCACCAACAAAATACACTTGAATCTGAACGTATTACACAAGTAGATGGATATCCATTTTTATTTACTGCAACTTGTAAAACATTTCATAAACCAGATGGAACAGTAGCCTCACCATAATCAGTTATTCATGAATCGTTATAACTTTTTGTTCTCCAACAAGAAAGGTTATCATCAGTATCAAGAACACACCCGTGATAATAACCAACATCTACCTGCTTGAAAGTTCCAGCAATAGCAGGTGTTGTATTTGTCCATAAATTAAAGCCACAAGTTGAAAAATGATATCAGTCATTATGCATTATAGAAAGATTACAGAATCGGGGTATGTCCTCACCAAGACTTCGTGATATAGGGGTCAAAAGAGTGCCCTCTGCTATACTCGGCATAGGTAAAAACCGAAAATAATCTAACGCGCCAGTATTCCCCATTGATTCTCATACTTTTGTATGAAGCCAGTTACCACACATCAATGTATTATCTGATTTTATATTACATATATCCGATCCTTCAGGATTCCACCAAGCGCTAGGCACAGATACGCTACTTAATTTTTTCTGCGTAAAAACTATACTGCTTATTTGACTTCTTAGGTCCTCAGGGACAGATTGACTCATACCATTCACTGGATTCCAACATACAACAGTATTATCTGATTTGAGAACACAAGAACTGTCAATAGTTGATTCATAAGAATCATAGTTTGGTGCATTATCAAAATCAATTACATCCATTGCACCTATAAAACAACTTGAAGTACCACTCGAAGTGAGTCCGCATCATCATCCATTCACTTGTACAATATTGTTCGTATTGCTATTGCTAATAGAGTAAAATCCCCACGAAGCTATATCTCCATTGGATTTGAGAGCATAGGTTCGTCATGCGCTGTTGCTTATTTGGATAACTCAAGTAAGTCCTGATGGAACATTCGACTGTTGGTATGACGTGTCTCACCAACATTGTACAGTGCCATCATTTTTGAGAGCACATACATGTTGTCATCAAACTGATACTTGTTTTACGTCAGTCAAATTTGAAGGAACATTTGCCTGTCCATAATCGTTATTTCCCCAACACACAACGGTTCCATTGGTTCTCACGGCACACATAGTGGATATTCGTGAAATCAATGATGTTGTCTGGTTTACACTATTAAATCCAGATATCTGCAGTACGGAATCAAGTGGAAAATTCGGTCTTGATGCATACCCATGATTTGCTCACCAACATATGAGCTGTCCATCAGATTTGACAGCACAAGTTTCCCCATTGATTACAAGAATCTGCACTACACCCGAGAGTCCGCTCGGAACATTATTTTGTCCGAATTCATTATCTCATCACCAACATTCGACAGTTGTATCAAGACGAATAGCACACTTATGATCACTCGCAACACCGATTCGTTTTTGATCATACGATGCTACATTTGATCATATAACTCATTGCGGAATCTCAAGTAAATTCTGAAACGATACTTGAGAACGATTGTTACGTCACCAGCATGTAATAGTATTATTTGATTTGAGAGCGCAAGTATGAGCTAGGCCACCAGATACTTCAATAATATCTGTAAGGCCTGATGGCACATTTGTTTGTCCGTAGTAATCCCATCACCAACAAATAATAGTATTATCAGACTTGAGAGCGCAAGTATGCTCACTTCAAGCAGAAACACTGACCACATCTGATAATCCTGATGGTACATTTGTTTGTCCGTAGTAACTTGAACCCCAACAACGTACAAATCAGGTTTGACCTAACGTACATGTAAAATCTCAACCTGCAGATATTTCCATGACACCTGAAAGATCTGATGGAACTATCGATTGATTCCATCGATTATCACCCCAACATTCCACTGTTTTATCTGATTTGAGAGCACAAGAATGGTAAGATCCAAGAGAAATACCAACAACTCAAGTAAGCCCGGAAGGAACATCGATTTGACCATAAGTATTATCTCACCAACACTCAACGTTGCTATCAGATTTGAGAGCACAAGCATGATCATCTCATGAAGAAATAGCAGTCACGAGGCTTAATCATACTGGGGCTTCGAGACGACTACAGTCAACAGTACCATCGGATCGCAAATTACAGGTATTCATATTCCCTGCGGAAACTTGAACCACATTATCCTGTATGGCATCATTATTTGCAGAGCACAGAGCAGATCCAGATCGCAAAACACAAGTATGATCAGTTCAAAGGCTTATATTTGCATCTTCATAAACAAAGTTTGTGACCGTAATTGGTCGAAGATCAGCCGGAACACTTGATTGCCCATAATTATCCTGTCACCAACAGGTCACAGTTGCATCGGATTTCATAGCACATGAATGATAGAATCATGCAGCAATATATCCCACATCAACAAGTCATGATGGCACATTCAATTGACCATCCTCACTCCATCAACCCCAACATTCTACAGTACCATCAGACTTGAGAGCACAAGTGTGATTACCTCCGGTAGTCAACTTCACCACGTTTGATAATCAAGATGGTGGAAGATTCTGAAGACAGGTAACAGATTCATCAACATGCAATAAACATACATCTCCGTAATAACCAAGGCCTGCCATATATTGAACTCCTATATAACTTCCAGGATTGCTACCAATACAATGTACCTTACCATTGGACTGCAATACACAAGTTGTCCAACCATTTGCTGTCACCTCGACAATATCGTGATTCAATCATGATGGGATAAGATTTGATGTATATGTATCGCCCCAACATTCTACGGTTGCATCAGATTTGAGGGCGCAAGTATGAACCGCTCAGGAAGTAACAGCTATAACATTACTTAATCATGTAGGTACATCTATCTCATTAGATCAATTTGATCACCAACATTGGACCATACCATCGGATTTGAGGGCACATGTATGAAATAATCCAGCACTTATCTGAGTAACATCTGTAAGTCCAGATGGTAGTGTAGTTTCGCCATCATCATTGTAACCCCAGCATTCTACCGTTGCATCACTACGAATTGCACAAGTATGACTCTGTCCTGCAGCAAGATGCTCCTCATCAGAAGAAATTTGAGTGATATTTTCAGGGATAAATCCTGATCCAAATGGAGATGGGGTATCACCTTCTCATTCCCAATTTGATCACCAACAAGTAATTTCATTGGCGGTATTTTTTGCACAAACATGTGAGAATCCGACTGAAATATCTACCGTCAAAGATATATTTGGTACTATAAGCTGACCATAGATTCCATTTCACAAGCATTCCACAGTTGCATCAGATTTGAGGACACAGAGAGTTCCGCCACCCATATGTACCTTCACAACATTATTCAAACTTTGGTCACCACTCATACTTCACCAACAAGTTACGCGACCATTTTCACGTAACGCACAGGTATTATCAGCATCAGCTGTGAGCTGTATCACTTTTGTGAGACCACCTGGAACATCTGATTGTGGACCACCCTCTGATCACCAACAGACAACTGTCTTATCAGCCTTAAGGGCACAAGTATGATAGCCACCTGAAATAACTTGAACGACATCAACTAATCACAGCGGTACAGTGGTTTGATCATTACCATTGTGACCCCAACATTCAACCGTACCATCTGATTTGAGGGCACATGTATGAAATAATCCAGCACTTATCTGAGTAACATCTGTAAGTCCAGATGGTAGTGTAGTTTCGCCATCATCATTGTAACCCCAGCATGCAACCGTACCATCAGATTTGAGAGCACAGGTATGAGAATCTCCGGCACTTATCTGGGCAACATCTGTAAGTCCAGATGGCACTGTGGTTTGCCCATCAGTATTGATACCCCAGCATGCAACCGTACTATCAGATTTGAGAGCACAGGTAAAATTAGTACCAGCAGCAAGCGTGTGATCTTCAAATACAGGTCATACAATCGGTCCAGTTGGAATACCACCAAATGCAGGAGGAACTTCAGTTTGTCACTCTACTTCTCTTCCCCAACATACAATTGTACTATCAGATTTGAGAGCACACGTATGAGATCATCCCATCGAAGTACTAATCTCGGTAACACCGGAGAGAGTCATCGGTACATCAATTTGACCATCACCATTGTTTCCACCACACTCGACACTACCATCAGTATGAACCAAACAAGAATAATATTCTCAGGCACTTATTTGACTCACATCAGAAGATCCAGAAAGATCACTATTCGATCACCAGCAAACTACTGAATCATCAGTTTTAACCGCACACATATGCTCATCACCAGCTGATATTTGCTTCACAGTACCAATATCACTTGGTGGAAAAAGTGGCTCCGAACTTATCTCACCACCACCAGGAGCCGTATTGTATCACCAACATTGTATACGACCAGTATCTTTAAGTGCGCAAGCAAAATTCCAACCAGTTGCAATTTGAACAATATGATTTAGTTCGCTTGGCACATTTGTTTGTCCATCACTATTATCTCACCAACACACAGCCGTACCATCAGATTTGAGGGCACATACATTATTGTAACCAACACTCATCTGAACAACACCACTCAATCATACCGGAACATCTGTCTCTCATCACGATGGATCACCCCAACATTCTACTGTACCATCTGATTTGAGGGCACAAGCAAAACCGTATCCCGCATTTATCTCTAGGACATTATCAAGACCGACTGGAATATCGAGTTGTCATTCGTCATTCGCACCCCAACATTCCACTCATCCGGTCGAAGTTATAGCACAGGTAAAGTTATTACCAGTCGTGACACGATGATCATCAAAAACAATAGAGTTAAGAATAACAGGGAATACTTGCAGATCCTCAGGCACCTCTAATACTCATCACATATCCCAACACACAACAGATCCATTAGACTTGAGAGCACAAGTATGAGTATATCAAGCTGCGACTTGAACAATATTAGTAACTGAAACAGGTACATAATTTACATCTGTACTCCAATCATCACCATTCCAATATTCACCCCAACATTCCACCGTACCATTAGATTTGAGAGCACAAGTATAGTATTCACCAGCGGATATTTGAGTTACACCAGTAAGTCAATCTGGTACAGGTGAGGAACTTGGTTCACCCTCTATGCTATTCTGCTTACCCCAACATTCCACCGTACCATTAGATTTGAGAGCACAAGCATGATTCCCACCCGATGAGATTTGTACAACTCAAGAAAGATCTATAGGTGGTGTCATAGAAGCTGAATCCCAACCTTCTCACCAACATTCCACCGTACCATTAGATTTGAGAGCACATGTATGATATCAACCAGCTGCAATCTGTATAACATTTGTAAGATCATTTGGAACATCGAGTTGTCAGGCACATTGTACGCTACCACTAGCATAAAGTGCGCACGTATGGTAACCACCTGCTGCAATTTGAGTAACATCTGATGGTCATGATATTGCAACTGAGCTCTGCCAACCATAACCTGCATCTTCAATATTTCATCCATTCGTTGAAAAATTCAATATTCAGTCAATCATACCGCTTGGTCCATCACCGATCTCATTCAATCACCAACAAGCAATCACCCCGTCAGACTGAAGTGCACAACTACGATATCCGCCAACCGATATTTGCACCACATCAACAAGACCTGATGGGACATCTGTTTGACCATCATCATTATCTCACCAACATAGCACGCTCTGATCTGCTTTCAGAACACAAGAATGACCTTGCCCAACTCATATCATCATCCCAGAGGTATCAATAACATTTCCAGATCCAGTTGATCCGCTATTATTATTTACTGGTGGTGTGAGTCATTGCTGTACCGGGGCGTTACTGCCTTTGTCGAGCACAATACCAAGTCGATCGCCCCAAACATAGGGATATCTTTTGGTATAATCACTCGTAGCAGCATTTACTGGATCAGCTATATTCCAGAGAAGAGGTGTATTATTCTCATTTTCAGGATTTTCAAGATAGGCGAGAAATTGACTCCTATCACGACTTTGTCAGAGACGATAGGTGAAGAGTGTTTGATCCTGAGGATCTACCGTATCACTATAGTTGAGGCTACCCGCAATAGAGGCATCAGCATATCACTGCCAACCGAGATTTTGATTACTGACAGCGCCCGAGAGTGTTCACCCAGTAATCAAAGAATCGACTCAACCCTCTCGTGTGAGAGCTAAGAGTCTTGATCCAGTAAGAGTACTCAGCTGTGTGCTGCCATCTACAAACACAGCATATTGTGACGTGGCACCCGATATAGTCAGATCAATCGTACCACTTCCACCACCGATAGAGATAGGAATAGCCTGATATGGCATGGGAAGAGTATGGAGTGAGGCAACCTGAAGGCGTGTCGCATCATGGAGTTGTCGAATATTCGCAATACGCTGACTATCTCGAGCTGTAGTAGTTGTATTACCTAAAAGGAGAAATCATACCACCGTCAAAATTGCTAAAATAGCAATAATCACAAGAAGCTCAACAAGCGTGAATCAATGAATTTTTGATAGTCTGTAATTCTTAAAACCGCCTTGAGAGAACCGAAATTGCATACAAAGAAAAATAAATATTTACTACAGTATCGTACAGATTGAAAGAATTTGCAAAAATTTGATCAAAAAACACCTTGATTAAGGTGTTTTTTGATATGTAGCATAGAAACTAATCTTCTTCTTTTGATTTTGTCGACTCGATAATCTGAGCAATCGAGAATATAAGAAGTGTAATAAAAAGGAGGAAAAATATTTTTCCAACTTTATCGAGAAATATAGCAGCAACCGCAAAAAAAGCTGTAAGCGTAAGGACAATTTGGCGAATAGCTGATCTTCTCATACCGAGAGCAATGAGGCGAAAATGCAGATGATGAATACGATCTCATTTCATAGGATTTTTTCCATTCATCATTCGTGCAACAATAACATAGAAAAAATCGATAAAATACACACCAAGCACCGTCGCAACCGTGGCAATCTTACCGCCTGATATGATTGCAAGAGTCGCAATCATAAATCAGAGAAACATCGTCCCCGAATCAGCCCCCCATATTCGTGGCTTCAGTGAGAGAAAGAAATAAATCAGGACACCCGGTATCAACAGAGCCAAGAGTACAAGCACAAACTGAGAATTTGCCTGAGATGTAACCGTCTGATCGATTAGAAAAAGCTTGATTGAGAGTGCTAAGAGAGCAAGAAAAGTAATCAGCGATATGCCTGTCGATACCCCAGGAACCTCATCCGACCAGTTAATAACATTGAGAAGGAGTACATACCAAATAACGCTCACCAAAAGTGCAATTGGATAAATCACCATGCCACCAATAGAAAACTCCCCGATTGTCAAAGGGATAATACCATCAAGTAATCAAGAAATATAAGCAATTTTGATGCTCGTAAGGCCAATAATAATACCTATTGATATCTGAAAAAAGAGTCGGAGTCATGGTGGAATTCTCACGGCAAATGGATGATCTATAGTTACAAGATCATCCAAAAATGTATAGAGCACCAAAAATCCACCAAGTGCGAGAATAATCGCAAGTTTTGGAGTGATACTAACGAACAGAAGACAATTAATGAGAAAACCAAGATAGAGTCCACAACCAACTGCAAATGGTACTGGTCAACGCTTCAATCCATATTTATCAGGGCGATCAAGTAAACCAGCTCGACGAAATCAAAAGAATACAAGTGCAAATACAAGTGCAAATACGAGCGTAGCACTCAATGATAAAAGCAAAAGCTCTCAAAGGAAACTCATATTTCCAAAAGAAGTCTCAAGAGATTTACCAAAATCGAGACGATTATGACTCAGAAGCGGCGCGAAGAAATCAAGCATAGACAGTATTTATTTCCCTTTTTGTTTTTCCATTTCTTCGAGCTCTAATTCCTTTTCTTTCCAATAACGCTTGACACTTTCGCGCTTGAAGATGAGGAGATATGCTATCACACAGATGGCAAATATACCGAGAATCTTCCCGATGTTATCAATAATCTTCTCATAATGCTCAGCAAAGAGTCGACCAATAACGCTCATCACGCCAACCCAGAGTACAATTCCGATCGAATTCGGGATGAAAAATTTCATAAATGGCATACCGGATGATCCAGCCAAAAGAGCACCGATTGATGCAGTGAGATTATGAAATTTTCCGAGAATAAGAAACCAAGATCCATGATTATCAAAACCTCGCTCAATGTATGCTCGTTCAGTTTTTCCTATGCCAAACCCAGGACCAAAATGGGTAAGAAAATAATCACCATATCGTCGCCCGAGAAAATATGAGATGAGATTCCCAACAAACATAGCAACAATACCTGTCAGAATCATAGCAGGCAATATCTCACCATGACTAAATCCAAGTGTGAGAACAAATAGCTGTTGTCCAGGGATAAAAAGTCACAAAAATGGAAGTGCTTCTATAAGCACAATAACGGCAAGAATTCAAGTTCCATAGAGACCAAAAGATTTGATAAGTCAGGAAAAATGCATAACAAAATCCTTGATCATCTCGCGTTCAAAGAGTGCCAAGAGTAAAAGTCCGAGAAAGAGAAATGTTGTGAGATATTGAACAATCTTGACGATCCAGCTGAGTTTCATGGAGAAATATTTTATGCATGGATTGTATCTCATAGCGAGTGTGAGGCAAATGTTTTTCGAAATAAAAGCTCTTTCAAACGAAAGAGCTTTTATTTCTACACTGTTGGTTTTTCTAATTGTTGGGGAGTAATACCTAATGCAGCAATTGCGCTACTATGTGGATTTTGACCAATATCGAGTGGATAGTAGCGCATGCTGCTATATTTTGGGTGCATTTCAATTGGAAAAGCTTCACCTCGTTCTTTTCCTGATGTGATCTGATAGTACGGATCATAGCACATAAGATGACCATTTTTGTCAAAATATGCAACCGCAACATGACCATACGTTTGTCCACTTGCATCTTTTTTTCGTCACTCCATAAATACATGAAATACTTTGTGAGGATTTTCTTGGTGATACTTCTCAATGCTTGATCGATCGAGTTTTGTGACTGAGGAATCATTTTGATACATTCGCTCAGTAGCCGCTGCCCGATCACCTGATCTCTTCACTCACTTACAACCGAACATTGTCTCGAGAAAATGCCGAGCACTGTAGTCACAATAGGTCATTTTACCTACTATTTTAGGACCATCTCACATAAGTCATATACCAATTCATGATCTATGGTACGAGTCGTGATACTGACGATACGCTTCTCTCGCTTTTGTTTGATCACCCGATGCAACCGCTCGCTCAAATTCTGTCTCCTGGTATGGATCAAATTCCGAATCAACTTCCTCTCATTTTTCCATCTTAAAAATATCTCCAATCTTTTGAAAAGCCTTCATCAAAGTTGTAATCATTACAAGAGCTGTAGTTTTTTCACCATTTCCATTATCAATAGGAATTTGTTCCAGGATTTTTTCAATACCCTTTGGTAAAGAGGTATATTGAATAGCATCTGGGGCTCTAGTTGTTGGTAATTCTGACATATAAATTCAATAAAAAATAAATACTCATTAATGGAATAAATCCAGATTAAGAAAGATAGTATTTTCAAGCTGCTTCAAAATAACCAGCTCAGGACATTTCTGTCATCAATTTTGCAACAGCAGGATTCCCCTTCACATATCGAGCAAGCTTCTCTCATTTCAAGTTCGCTACAGAGGTTCCAGAACCTACATGGTAATATACAGCAGCTTCCCCCCAATTGCTACAATCCTTAAGATCAAAGAGATAACGCAACAACCAAGCAGATGCGAGAATCTGATGTTCTGGATTCGATCGCTGCCAATTACTATTTCAGCTTGTCGTAAGAATGTGGGACCATGTCTGATCTGTAATTTGACCAAGTCAGTAGGCAGTTGATGGTCTTGGCGCATGAGCGGTTGGTATTCAACCACTTTCTTTGAGAAAAATCTTTGCTAGAACATCGGATGGAACATTATATTTTTTTGATGCATTATTTATATATTCTCAAAAACGACCCATAATACCCTCCATTCATTTTGCTTGATCTTTGTATTTCTTCTCCATGTCCTTTGCTGTTTTCTCATCTATTTCATATTCATGGGATGCGGACTGATAACGTGCATCATCACCTCGCTTATGCGCAAGGAGAGCAACATCTTTGCTATTGGATCGCATAAGCATCTCATACTCCAGTTCTCGTACTTTATTTTCTCGTTTTTGTCATTGACTCTCCAGATCTTTGAGAAAATCAGCCTTTGGATCTCAAATCTTGAGAATCTTAATAGTACTTTCATTATATACTGATAGGTACAATCATTTATCTGTATAATAACCTGGTCGTGGCGATGCCTTCAATGTACCAATTTTTCCATTTACCTCGACACTGAGAACATTATTTGGAAGAAGATCACCGAGACCAAGAAGCTCATTCGCATGAGAATTAGATCAAAAATTCACAATCATTTTTTGACCAACAGCCTCTTGACTATGACCACGATCTTCGACCGCTTGACCATTCTGAGAGAGAAGAAAGTATTTTGCATCATCTGGAAAGTTGCGAAGGTGAGAAAGGAGATCGCTGGTACGAACCTGAGAAAAATCCTTTGGAGCACCCAAGAGAAAACTATTCTTCTCTTGTATACTTTTAAAAGCCTCTTGAAGATATTGTGCCTTCATTGATTCTTTAGTCAAATCAGCAAGCTTGTCATTTTTTTGCTTGGTATCTAATGTCAGAATTTTTGCTCCAACTGTTTTGGTCGCTCCAGCAATCTGCTCGTCTACTTTATTTCCTTTATTTGAAGTGTTTGGGAGGGTTTCCTGTTGAAAAGCCTTATAAGCTCGATCGGCTCGTTCTATGAGTCATGATGTATACTGTATCGAGGCGTCAAGAAGTTCTTTTCATTGTTTGTACGAAGAAGTTTCTGGATTTGTAGACATAGAGAGAAATTAAGTAAGTTCTCTCCTATACTCTCACACTTTCTCAGATTCGTCAAAAAAATCCCCAATTATTCATCAGAGATCGTATTTTTTCATTCGAGATAGTCTCGTGCACGCGATTTGTACATCTCAACGAGTGGCTGGTCAAATGCATCAACTTCACAGATTGCAGAGAGAAGCATAATAACCATCATTTTCTGTTGCATCCACTGTGCAATATCATATTCAGATCGACGAATAAATGTCTTACGACATGGAATTCATTGATCAATTGCAGCTTGGAGAGCACCATGATAGAGTGCATCACGGGCCTCACGAAAAACATCATTATCTTCTTGCGGTATACAACGAATCCACTCAATAAGCCATGGATGACTTTGTGCATAGACTGATTGTGCAATCGAATGAAGATCCATTGTACCAGTCGCAGATACGGGGAAGAGATAGGTGGGATTGTTTTCTTTGCCAAAACTCTCTGCAAAAAGCTGTACAAACCATCGTCCAATATGAACCGAACTTATATCAAAGAAAAAATTAAGATACCAATTACGTCCATGAGAGAGTCAATCAATAATCCAAAGAGCCTCACGGGAGACCGCATGAGTATAGGGTGCTAGTATGAATTCTTCAATAGCGGATGATGCACCCTGAAGAAGAAGTTCAATATTATATCCTCCAAGATAGAGCGGAACGAGTCCAACATGAGAAAATACTGAGAATCTTCCACCTACCATTTCTTCAAGATGAAAAACAATATCATTCGATAGAAGAGCAGACTGCTCAAGCTGACTTCATTTGCCAGTAATAACAATGCGTAGAGGTTTTTTCTTGAGGATCTTTTCAAGAGTCGACCCAATGTATTCAGAAAGAAGCTTAGTCTCCAATGTCCCCCCTGATTTAGAAATTTCACAAATAGCTATTTCTTCAATAGATGCAACTGATGAAATAATCGAATGAAGGCGTCCATACGTAGCATCGCCATCAATCGTTTCGAAGAAATGAAGCTCAGCATATCACTTCCGCTTTCGACCTAAGAATTTCATGATAGCCTTTGCACCAAGAGAGGATCATCCTATACCGATAACAATTAAATGATTAATTTTTTGATAGAGAGGTGCAAGTTTGGTCTCAATTTCTCGAATTTTCTCAGATCCAAGAATCGGCAATACAAGAGATGCCTCGTTGGACATGATATCTTGATTCTGGATAACGCTTACAAGATGTTCAATACTCGACTCAAAATTCTTATCTACAAGATGTTTCATAGGAGCTTGAACTTAAACGAGAGATTGAATACAAGCGAGAATTTTTGGACGCATATCGTCTCTCTTGAGTGCATAATGAATCGACGCAGCGATATAATCAGATTTATCACCCACATCAAATCGTGTTCCCTCAAGTTTACAAGCAATAATCGGTGTATTCATAGTCAATGCAACATTGAGCGCCTCAGCAATACTGATACGTCCATCTCGCCCACTTGCCATGCTCTCAAGAATATCAAATATCTGTTTAGTCACGACAAATTTACCAATCATTGCTTGCGTGCTCTCCGTCTCATGATTCTGAGGTTTTTCAAAAATCTTTGCAATTTTCCTATCTTGAAGCTCAACAACTCCATAACTACCCTGACGATCAAGAGTGATATCACCTATCCCAGCCGTGATCGCACGATCATTCATTTCAAAAGTTTTCAGTAACTGCAATACTGACGTATTATCATTATCAATGAGCTCATCGCCAAAGAGAACTACGCAAGGTTCATCTCATATCCATGATTTTGTCCTCAAAAGTGCATCCCCGTCACCACGTGGCTCACGCTGACGAACATAAGCAATATTTGCAAGTCTTGATATCTCTTCTACCTGAGAGAGGAGATGATACTTCCCTTTTTCTACAAGATTCTTCTGGAGATCGAACGATACATCAAAATGTTCTTCGATAGCACGTCCACCACGACCGGTCACGATCATAATATCTTCAATGCCCGCAGCAACACAATCTTCGACAAGATACTGGATAATAGGCTTATCAATGAGTGTAAGCATCTCCTTCGGAAGTGCCTTCGTTGCAGGAAGAAAACTTGTTCCATATCATGCTGCAAGAATAACTGCTTTTTTAATTGGTTTCATAAGAAGAAAGAAATTGAGCTAAAAAAGAATACGTTTGATGAAATGATGTTACTTCAATACTCATAACCTCAGGGAGGATATGCGGAATGCTTGCATCTCATCAGATCGTGATTTCATCGCCAAAGAATGTAACTTTCTCCCCAAAATATTCCCTGTGATCAAGAATTTTTCGAAGATTATGTCACTTAAGGGCAGTAACAGATTTAATATCAATACTCGTGGCACCAGAGATCATCCATTCATATTGCAAGATATTCTCTCGGTTACGGTCCTGCAAAAGTCGAACTATTTCTGATCGCAATAACTTATCAGGATCAGCTTGTAGGCGCTCTTGTTGGGATATTCTTACTAACTCATAAGTGAGAGGGTCATGAGAAAATCTTGGAATAATAACAACTGTGAGGTTACTGATACGGTCTTCAATATTTGCTCACGAATGCAGGTTTGGAATACTTCAAGATTGTTTTATCGATTGAAAATCAGCTTGTATTTTTGTGCGAAATTCTCTCGGCATTTCATAGATTGACTCATAATCATAGAATTCTCTTCCATTGTATTTTGCGACCTGCCCACCATTTGCTCCTGCAATGAGCCAGTTTTCCCAATGAGTGTCTTGAGGTAAATGCGAGAGAATGTGCGACTCTACCGTGTCAAAATCTCGAGCGGTCAGAATAATAATCTTCTGATGTTTACTGAGATGCGAGAGAATGTTGGCATATTCTGTGAGAATATCTTGATTTGGTTCCGTGAGAGTACCATCTATATCAAATGCAAAAATCCCAGTTCACGCTATATTTTTCAAAATAGTACTCGATTCTTGAGAGGCGTCATAAATCCGACCCATGAAATGAACAAAAATTAGATATCAAGATTCTCAACTTCTTTTGCACGTGATTGGATGAATCTTCGGCGTGGCGCAACTTCTTCACCCATGAGGACACGGAACACATCATCTGCTTCTTGAGCATCTTCAAGGCTAATCTGATACATCTTACGTGTTGCTGGATCCATGGTTGTATCCCAGAGTTGCTCAGGATTCATCTCACCGAGACCTTTGTATCTCTGTATTCCATCAGAATGGATTTCATGTTCGGCGATGAGTTTTGTTTTCTCATTATCATCATACACATACCAGATTTTCTTTCCTTTTTGGAGCTTGTAGAGCGGTGGCTGGGCTACATACACGTATCAACCCGTCACAAGTGGCGTAAGGTAACGATAGAGCAATGTCAGAAGGAGCGTACGAATATGCGCACCATCCACATCCGCATCGGTCATGATAATGATACGATGATAGCGAAGCTTCTCGAGATTGAATGTCTCACCAATCGATGTTCCGAGTGCTATGATAAGATTTTTGATCTCTTGATTGGCAAAGATTTTATCGATACGAGCCTGCTCAGTATTGAGGATTTTTCCTTTAAGTGGAAGTATTGCTTGAAACTCACGATTGCGTCATTGCTTTGCTGATCCACCCGCTGAATCTCCCTCCACAATATAGAGTTCTGTTTTGCGTGGGTCCTTGGATGAACAGTCTCCGAGTTTTCCTGGAAGCAGCATTCACTCGAGTGCCCCCTTTCGAATAATCGTATCACGAGCATTGCGCGCTGCAAGACGTGCTCGAAAGGCAAGAAGACATTTTCCGATAATTTCTTTTCCGGTCTTTGGATTCTCCTTAAGAAAATCATAGAGACTCTCCCCCGTAAGACGCTCAACGATCGAGCGAACTTCAGGATTACCGAGTTTATCCTTGGTCTGACCCTCAAACTGAGGCTCCCCCACCTTTACTGATATGATCGCTGTGAGACCCTCACTCATATCTTCACTCGAGAGATTGACATCTTTTTCTTTGAGAATTTCTTCTTCACGAGCATACTTATTGAGGACTCGCGTTAAAGCAGTACGGAATCCGACAAGATGTGTTCCACCACCCGGTGTAAGAACATTATTTACAAAAGTCAGGGTTCGATCATTGTATTCTTCTTTGCGATACTGCATGGCAATTTCGACCTGAACACCTTCAAGATTCTTGTCGAGATGATAGATTTCACCGATAGAGTCATCATTCTTATTGAGATGCGAAACATATGACCGAATACCTCCTTCAAAATAGAATCGAGATACATATCAGATGCGTTCATCACGAAAAGTTAGTGTGATACCACGAGTCAAATATGCCTGCTGTCGAAGTCTTGTTACAACAGCATGTGCGTCGAAGATAACGGTCGTAAACATACTGTCATCTGGATAGAATCGAATCGTTGTTCCACGACGACTACTCTTACCTACCGCTGTTGCTGGTCCTTCTGGAATACCACGATGAAACACTTGGACAAATTTCTTCCCATCACGTTCCACGATCGCCTCGAGTCGATTGGAGAGTGCGTTCACTACCGATGCACCAACACCATGGAGACCTCATGAAACCTTATAACCACTCTCTTCGCCACCGAATTTTCCTCCAGCATGGAGTACAGTAAGTACCGTCTCAAGTGTGGATTTTCATGTTTTTGGATGAATGTCGGTAGGTATACCTCGGCCATCATCTACAACACTACATGATCCATCAGCATGAAGTACGACATCAATATTGCGAGCATGGCCAGCCATCGCTTCATCGATAGAGTTATCAACAATCTCCCAGATAAGATGGAGTAATCATCGTTCATCGGTAGATCCAATATACATTCCAGGTCGCTTTCGTACCGGTTCAAGTCATTCAAGAATCTGAATATTCGAGCTCGAATATTCAGCGGAAGTATGAGCAGTAGTATCAGTCTTTGTGTCGGTCATGGAGAGAGATGGAAAATGAGGACAGGATTATACTTCAGACCGTAGAAAATGCAATCACTCTTCACGAGCTATAAGTCGATCAAAAATATCCATCAATCATTATTTTATGAAATAATATTTATAATTGTCTACTTTCTGTGCGAATGTTTTGTGCTTTTCCCAAAAAGGGTTATAATCTGAGAGAGGAAGGGCTATCTTCCGTGTTTACTGGGCTCATGATAGCTTCGAGTCTGAGTTTGATTACTTGGAATGAGTGGGTCTCTGTTTTGTTTTTTGTTTTATGGTACAAGGTACTAAGCTCTACGTTGGAAACCTTTCTTGGAAGACCAATGATGATTCACTTCGAGCATTTTTTGCTTCAGCTGGTGATGTTAGTTCAGCAAGTGTTGCACTTGAACGTGATACTGGTCGTTCTCGTGGATTCGGTTTTGTCGAAATGGCAACTCCTGAGGCTGCACAAGCTGCAATCGACGCACTTAACGAGCAAGAGCTCGATGGTCGAAAGGTATTCGTTTCCGAGGCTCGTCCTCGCGAAGATCGCCCTGCACGATACTAATCGTTAGAGATAATAAAATCCGCCAATTGGCGGATTTTATTATCTCTTTTTTTGTTCTTTTTTGAGCATTTCTTGATTTATAAGATATTTGTCAAGTCGCTTTATTGCCAAAGGGGGGGCAATATGCTATCATTTCTGTGTTATTTTATTTTTCATACATTTATATGGCATTACCAGAAGGAGGCAATAATTTCGTGGATCAAAACAATTGTCCACCGAAACTCGAAGTAAAACTTAAATGAAAGGCGAGTGAGTGGCAAGATAGAGCCAAAACTTATAATACAGATTCTTTTGCAAAAAATGGTCCTAAAATCAAGGCTATTCAGGTATCAGCTGAAAGTTTGCTTGCCTCATCAACGCTCAACGGAATCATCATCAACGCAGATGACCAATCCATTATCAACTATATACGAACACTCAGTGCGGATAAGCCTGTAAATATAGTTAATATGCAGAAGGTACTCAAGGATGAATGTGATAAGACCATAGCGATCGATGGTCGAGTTGGTGATCAAACTATAGCCGCAATGGAATCAATCATTAAAAGAATAGCCACCATAGTAAATAAACAAATTCCTGGTTATAGCGAAGCATTAGCCGTTGTGAGTAAAATCGATGCTGCAATGGCGCCAGTCATTGATCTTCCTTCTACGAAGATCAAGCCAGCACAATGATCTCCTGAGAAGGGTGCTGAACAAATCCAGAAAAATATGAATACCGCTCGAACCTTACTTCAAGAACATTATAAAGCAACGGGAGCAACTATTAACGAAAAGTGAATGCTCTTCGTACGAAAGGACGTACAGGGAAATTCTGATACACAACTCCAACAAATTGCAACCATTGATCTTTCAAAGTCAGAGGATACTGTCTGGGATAATATTCGATTTGTTCTTGAAGAGTATAAACAAAAAATCAACATAACCGCTTCTACACCAAATCAACCAACAGCACTTTCTACAGACAAACCTGATTCAGTGAATAAGCCAAATCAGATCGATGGTAAGACAGAACAAGACAAAAAAATCCAACTATCTCCTGAACAAACCAACGAAGTTCAATGGAAACAGATCCAATCGGGAATAATTACCTATGCAACATCACAATGATGTGAAGTTACGTTCATGAAGACAGGCAAAATTGCAAAAGATATTCGTTGGGTGGATAATACCAATAAAGATGGGCTTGCGCTCAATCAATTCTATGAAATGAAAATTACAAAAAATAGAAAACAAATAGGATCAAAAGAATTTACGCTTGGGACGGACAATATAGTCACGGATAAACCAGGATCAGATAAAATCAATCCCAATCTTACAAATAAATTAAAAGGATATATAGATAGTGCAAATCTAGAATGAGCTTTTGTAGAGAAAAATGAGACAATCAATGGAGTAGAGGTATCATCAGACGCAATGAACGAGTTCAAAAAACTTGGAATATCTCTTAAGAAAAGTGATAGATCTAGGTATCTTATAGATATGAATTTCACAGATGGGAAAGTATTTCAATTGAGTACGAATGGAAAAACACAAAGAATGGGTCGAGAAAATGGTATCCTCAATCAAGGAGGATTAGATAATACTACGCAAAAAGTAGAGTATAAAAATGGTACCTTTGTACTTACTGATAAGAAGAGTGGGGAAAGTACTTTTACTATTCAGGAGATTACACAATCACCGACAGTAAATACGGAAGTATCTAGTGATAGCATCGAGAAAATAGAAACAGACTGGAACAAAGTAATGAACCAAGTAAAAGAATATGCAAAGACTCAATGAGTGAATCTGAAAATGGAAAAAACAGGTATAGCTGTCAAATCTTTGTCAAAACCAACATTTAATCCTCTTGAGGTTTATAATGTTTTTGTACAGAAAAACAGTCAGTCCAAATGGGAAAAGATAGGAACATCCTACCCTGTACATCTAGAGTGAAAAGTTGATATTCAAAGAAAAGTAAACGAGATAAAAGCTTTGATTGATAATCATGCACAATCTGAAGCTGTAAAACCACAGGAAGTAACCCAAGAAGCAGTTAATAAAGCTTGGTATGATGGTTTTAAACAAGCAGTGAATTATGCTCAAACGAAATGATACATCCTCACAAACCAAGCCAGCGAATTCACTGCAAAAGGTTGAGATATGAGTCGCCCTGATATTGATAAAGGGAAACTTCAAACACTTGCTCTCGTAAATAAAAATACAAAGGAAATACGAGAACTTTGAACAATTTCAGTAGAAAAAATTCACCTTGTGTCGATACAAACGCCTCAGGAAATAAGAGATGAAATACAAAAAAAGATAGATGAATCTCTTGCGAGAAAAATGGCAGAATCACAAGAAAATAAGACACGGACAGAAAATATTATAAAGATTGATGCTCTTCTTCAAAAAATGTGATATTCTTTGGATTATGTTGATGGTTGATCAGGAAGAATGTACAAGAATCAAAATAATGAAAGACTTCAAGTATTTTGATGATTCTTTTGAGTCCCAAAAGATCATACTCTCACCAATTCAGAAATAAGATACAATTTACTGCAAAGCAATAAGCAAGAAGGTTTACAACAACAAATTGATAACGCGATGAATGGTAACATTAGTCCGGAAAAGAATGAACAGTGATCTGAGAAAATATCCATATCAGAACAAGCCCTTTCTGAATATAAAAAATTAGGAATTACTCTCATAAAAGAAGGCAATGGTATGCGCGGGGATTTTGATCAAAATAAGCATTTTATAAGTGTTGAAACTTCATTTGATAAGAGTGGAAAATTCATCAAAATTGAAAAATGGCCAGTCAGTAAAAAGGAATGAGAGGAACTTCTGATTGATCAAAAGACAAAATCTGTAACCTTTGAAAATGGGGCATTCACAGTCATAGATAAAAATGGTTCAAAAATGACATCAGTGCTTACTGAAGTCAAAAACCAGCCGATGGATCAAGAAATGATCAATAATTTCAAAGATAACGCCCCAAGTTCTGTACAGGTTCTCTCAGCAACAGATTCAGAAATCAAGCTCAAAACAATGACTCAGAACAATACCATGAGGTCTTTGTCAGCAAAGAGCACCATAGAAACATGATTTGATGCGACTCTTTGAGAGATCACATTCAGTGCAACCAAAGAAGATCCATTTACAAAAATGGTATGGGAAAAACAAATACCAAAAAGTCTTATTCCAGAACTCCGATCTCAAGGATTTCCAATTGGCAATTCTATACCGACTGTTGCTCGTATAGAGTCTCGCTTATGAGACAATGTTATGGTTATACCCCATCCAGATGGAAAAGGTTTTGCAACGGTTTGTAAAGTTGGAGGAGTCCATGTTTATAACAAGGATAACACAAACCCAGGGACGGTATTTGCACGCAAACCGGTCATCTATCTCTATCCAACAGAGAAAACAAAAATATCAGTATCAGTTGAGCTCTCAGGTGCTGATATGATCACAGAATATCCAAGAACTGCGAATGGTACATGGAAAGTGGAAGCATCACCAAAAGGAAACCTCGTCGATATGTATGACAAGAAGAAATACTCATACCTCTTCTGGGAAGCTGCAAAACATACAAGCTTTACGCTAAATCCAGAAAATATGGATTGTATTGCAAGTATCGATATTCAAAACTATCTCGAAAAGTCTCTCAAAACGCTTGGTCTCAATGCCCGAGAAATGAATGATTTTATGGTATATTGGCTCCCAATACTTGAGCAAAATCCATACAGTCTTATCGAGTGGAAAACGACTGAATATACTGATATGGCAAAGCTGCATATTTCGCCAAAACCAGAAATACTTATTCGAATATTCATGGTCTTCAAATGATCAGAACAAATAGTAGCTACGAGGAACGTAGAGCTGCAGAAAACGAGACGAAAAGGATACTCCGTGGTAGAGTGGGGCGGATGTAATCTCGATGAGAAGAACAATATCAAGTAATTATTTTCTATGAAAACCTATCAACAAATGATCGATGAGAAGAAACAAGAACTCACCAATGAGCTCGAGCTTTCTGATCAACTTGAGAATCTCAAGCATCTCTCGGTAGCGCTGGAGCAATCACTCGAACATGACCAAGAAGTCCTCGAGGCGAATAAGAATATCACTAACATCTAGAATATGTCAGAAGTTCCATCATATCAAGCAACTCGTGGGTTCGAGCCGGAAATGGGTCCTGGCTACGACCCAAATGCGAAAGTGGAAGGGCAAATGGCTGAACCAAAAATCATCTCGAAAAAATGGAGAATCTTGGTAAAATCAAGTGATTAACGAGTACGGATTTGCGTGCAAATCTTCTGAATACTGACACATCCAAATTGAATCTCGAGACGACAACTCGCTATCTTATTGCACTCACGCAAGAAATTAACATCGCAAAACTACAAAATCAAGATGCAATGGTTCAATTTCTTGGGAAATTTCAAGCAATTCAAGAATCTTATCACAATCTCATCGGTTCATGAACCATTAGCGAATGATCACAAAAACTTAGAGAACAAATAGAACTATGTCTGGAATCTATTCAAAAAGGTCTGGAATCAAAAGATAAAGCACCATGATATATCTATGAACCGCTTGAACAAGAACTCACAGAAATGGAAATAGACGACACAATAAAAAATGTCGATCAGCTTCTCAAAAATAAGCCATCTATGATATTTGTATGAGTCAATAAGTACAACCACAATAGGGATATGACTCAAATGATAGCAAGACAATTAATAACCAAGAAGCCGATTCCAAATTGGGAGTTGCGTGGTGCTGTAGATGATGCAAAAATTGTCGCTCAAAAAATTGAGTGATATCCATCATCAAACAAAGTAGAACTTCATGATGAGATGGCTACAAAAGAAGCTATTTTGAATGCCATAAAAACTTCACCATCAGACAAAGATATCTTCCTCTATATGTCCTGACATGGTGTGGATGGACACTTTGTACCTTATACAAAAGGTGTCATGAGTAATATGGATAAATCGATCTTACAAATCATGATTAGTCCAGCGGAGCTATTTGAGGCGATCGGAAAAAGAAAGGCGGTTGTTATTGTTGATCATTGTTTTAGTGGTGATCTCGTCATGTCAGCACCAGACAATATCACTATTGTCTGAGCAAGTGACTCTATGACAACAGCACTAGATACTATCAAGAATGATAGTGATATGAAATCAGAAAAAGGATTAGTAATGGTATGAAGAGGTGAAATAATGACTGGAAAAAGAGAAAAAATACAGATTGTAAAAGGAGAGGAAGTGAAGAAAAGTGAGGATATCTTTTGATGAAAAGCGACCTTTGGCCTTACAGGCAATAAAGACGTTCCACTCGATATCCGTTGATTCATAAACAGCGCTCGAGAGGTAAATAACTTCTTTGACCACAATCAACACCCTATGATCAATGCCGGGGAAAAAAGTAGTACAAATCTATAAGAAATATTTCAAAGCTCCTCAAAAAAAATAGAGCGCCATTGGCACTCTATTTTTCTATATCATTTCTATTTTGACTCTCATCAAGAATATCATTTGGCTCGGTATCAATACGATCTCGCCATACTCTCCGCTCGATCAGAGATGCAAATATTTTCCAATCAGAAACTGGAAGAAAAGAAAGAATTTCAATAACATTATCCCTCCCTTCTGGTATATCACCATAGACTCGCATAATATATTCGAGTACATCAAACATGATTTCATCGAACTGAGGATGAATATCCACTTTGTAGAGATCATCTTTGAGAAAGATTCTTGTTATCTCTCGTATAGTGTCTCCATTGGAGAGAAAAGCTATAATCTCCTCTTTGAATTTCCAAAGAAGTCGATCCTCTTCCATATCATCGGAAAACAATGCTTTATTGATCGTTGCGTGTCTTGCTTCATGTATGAGTGCTCTCTCACTTGGAGTGGTGATAATGACACTGTATTTTTTTCAAGAATCAAGCCATTTTCTCGTTGCAAATGCAGCCATCCTACCTCTCTGCTCTGTTATGAGAGCTTTGTTAAATACCTCTCGATCAGAAAAAACTACCCCAACAGCATTCCCTATGAGACACAATCGTATATCCTTCGGTGCAATATTGGCAAGATCTCAGAAGTCATCTATTCAATCAAGAATTTTCTTTGGATCACCTGAGGAATATGCGAGTGCCTCAAGAGCATTCTCAAAACCATCCCTGTATATACCTAAAGACTCAAAGGCAATCTTCAGAATAGTCGTTGTGAGTAATCTTTGTTGTTGTTGAGTTGCTTGACTAAAGAATCACGTCATATGATCAACAAGCGGTAACAAAGGCTGACGATCAAAAGATGATCGGATAAAGCGAACCATTGCCCCACCGAGTTCGAGTTGCCTCAGTATAACTTCTGAAATAGGAAGATGGAGAGCTTTTGCTTTTGATTTCACACCCTCGTCCAATCGAATATTTTCGAACTTTGGTATTTGATTGATACAAAAATCACTGTAATCCCCTGACACCCATCCAGAAAGGCGTGGTACCGAACCATGGATAACAGATAATGTGTCATCCTCACGCAGGCGGGCAGACTTCAGTGGTCCAGCGAGTGACACAGTCGTCGCGAGTCATGGATCTACTAAGCTCAATCATGAAACGGTCATATCAGAGTTATCATATTCATCACTCTGAGGAGTTTTAACGAATATTTCCGTTGGTGTTCTCGTAGGCGTACCAATAGGTGTATTATCTCTCATCGATACATAAGAGTTCTGATGATCAGCAATTGCTTGTGTAAGCCAGAGTATATCATCTCGATCTTTCTGCTTGCACTGCTCAAAATATGGACTACTCCTATCAATCCCAACTGGATCGAAAATGGAGAACTTTATTGTGTTCGTTCAGCAACTATCATCAATACGCATCAAGATATTTCCCAGAAGATCACCATGAGCAACTCCAGCATGATGGTATTTATCAACTGTATCAGAGAGCTGCTCAAGAAAGAGTGGAATGGCTATTTCAGTGAATTCTTCAGAATCATTGCGATTGAGAATCTGTAATATGTTCGTAATATGCCGACCCTCAACCTTCTTTGTAACCAAAAATCAAGCCTCAGAATGAAAAGTTATTGGAGTAACCGTATTATACGGATCTGCAGCATACATGTTGCAGAGAACTCTATACTCAGACTCAAAATTATCAAAAACCTGACCAAATAACTTTGGTATCGTTCTATTTTTTTGGTATTTCACATAATAACTATCAGGAGGATATTCGACTGTGATTTTTCGTTCACCAATATTGATAATTCCATCACGAATACTTTTGATAGGCGGAATATATCCATGAGAACAATGTTCATTCACCGCGGACACATCGTGAGAAGATGAGAGGATATCCCAAACACGGGAAGCGATATTTGCTGGAGTATTTGGGAGAACTTCATGAGGGGTTATAGATCCTTTTTCACTCCCGTATGGTATTTGTTGATTTTTCATTTTTCCTTATTGATATAGCTCTAGTCATCGTAGCATAACTCTTCATTTTTTACAAAAATACAAACAAAAATCCTTTTTGCTCTGAGCAAAAAGGATTGTTGATGTAAGAAAAAATTATCTCCTCTCCTTTCGAATTTTCTTTGAATATTCACTATCATTTGCAAATTCCTCTGACAAATCATTGATCTTATAGTACTCACGAGCATCAGTAAGGGAAAGTGAAGTATCAATCAATCCAAGCTCATGTGCAATGTCATCCGAATGTGATGGAAGGAGAATATTTTTATTCCAACCAATTTTGTCCGTACGAAGTGCATTTACATGACGAAGAATGCTTGTTGTACACGTATTCCAAAGTGTATTGTAGAACTCAGGTTCCTTTGTCAGCTTATCCGCTCGATGCATAGCAGAAAGGAAAAGTCATTGCATCTTTTCTTTTGATGTCTTGATTGGATACATATACACAGCATCCTTGCGATGATTCGCACGCAATTTCACCAGATCATTTTCATCACCGACAATATAAGTAATTTCAAATTGATTCATAAGTCCTGGAATAGCATCAAAAGCCTCTCCTTTTTCTTTGCGAACCTCAGCTGAAACCGTCACAAAGACACCTCATGAGAATCAGAATGAGAGCATAGTATGAGCCGGTCCATCATGCTTGGAAAATGGCTCTATGATATAATACACGGACTCAATCTCATCGAGATTATAGCTACGATCATAATATCATGGTGTATAATCTGTTGTTGATCGATAGGTAAAATTTCGTACATTCTTTATATCAACAAGATTTCCAGAAAAAGTAATCGATGGTAACACCGCGTGATCTGTGGCCCAGTCACGATAGAGTGAAGGCTTCTGAGAGAGCCACCAAGCGAGTCCAACTGTGAGAGTAACCATCAAAGATACAAGAAATACTCGCTCCCATATATACCAAGTTGCCTTGATAACAAAGAGAATAACGTTAAGAATTTTTTTGAGGAGAGGTGGCATAAAGGATCAGATAAAGAAGGGAGATTTTGCGATTATTGACCGTCTTTTTTCTCTCATTGAAGCCAACCCTTTGTATGTACACCATAAGAGAACATCATGAGTGCACCACCAACCACCATAAGAACAATGATCTTATTTTGCATAGCCATCGTCTCGAGATCGTAGAGAAGAATCTTACCGACCGTCAGAGCTAAGAGGAGAAGACCAAGGAGTTTTTCACTATGATATCGTGCTCATTTTCGAATACCGACGATGAGCATATAGAGAGCAATAGCAATCCACCAGAGAGTCGTTGCAATAGCACGAGGACCACCTTGTCCCATAGGAATTTCTATATCGTTCATGATCGCCAAAATGATATAATTTACCGTGAGGAGAAGCGTAGCATATCCGAATATCACAAGGAGAAATGATGGTCGTTTTTCTGCTTGTTTTGACTGAAGTTTACGACTGATCGAGAGACCGAGAAAGAGAATAATAGTCGCAAATACACCCTTAATGAGTATCCAATCAGTTGGATTATTTGCATGAGTGAAAATAAATGTATCAGGCGGAGCTGGATATACACTACCAACTAATGCGAGAAATGTTGTTACAAAGCCAAAACCAAACCAAACCATGGTCGCTCGCAAAATTCCTGACTCCACTTCACGAGATTGCTTGTCAGAAAAACGAGAGTATCCAAGAATACTCAGTGGTACAACGAAGAAGAGGAGAAATCCAAGATCGACATATTTGAGAAAGTCTCGAAAGAGAAATATAACAGCAATCAAAAAGGCTGTAAAAGAGTAGAATTTCGCAAGTTCGATAGCATTCTGATTCTTTCCACGAAGAGCAAGAAAATATGCTCACATAGCAGGAACAAGAGCGATCGTAACAAAGAATGACTGAAACGATACATCACTCTCAATATGAATAATGGCGAGAAGTGCACCCATGAGTGAGAGGAGTCCATAGCTCACAAGTCGCTCTCATTTGCTACTATCCATTACAAAGAGTGCTCCGAATACCAAGCTTGAATAAGCAATGGCAAGACTCGAATAAAAACTAAGCTCCGGAATAAATGCAAAGAATGCGAGGATAGTAGAGAGGATACCACTTGCGTAGAGTGCCGTATGTTGAAACCGGGTATGCATACCACGAAGCACACTCCAACCATAAAAACAAGAAGCTGCGAGTATTGCATAGAGAGCACCTCGTGTAGAATCCATTATCTGTGTAAGACTCGCGAGATTCCAGATGAACCACAATACTGGCGCAAGATATCCAAGTGCAAGATATCCTTCATCTTTCTGTTCAAATTGTTTTGCTGAGAGAAGAATACTCCAAAGAGAAAATACAACGAGAGTAAGAAAAAGAATTGCAGAGAAAAGCTCACTCGTAAAGAAGTTATTTGTACTAGCCTTGCTGATCCCTTCTGCATAGGAGAGATGATAGAGTGTGGAAGTACCGATAAAAAGACCGATGATATTGAGTGGAATCATTTTTCGTACCTCAATTTCTCGACCAAGAAGAAAGACAACAATATTGATCGCCGCAAAATATGTCAAATAAGCATTGAATGATATATTTTGAACCCATATATCATTCTGACCAATAACAAATGGAGTTATATACGATCCGACCATACCCAGCACAAGTATAATCTGAGATTTGCGTGCTGATGCAAAGTAGGCAATAGCAACAGTAAAGATAAATGCGGTGATGAGCGTAGCTATCTCTGGAATAGTTGCTGCTGCAGCACCAGTCGTTCTTGAGCCGTATATCAAAGTTCCATAGAGCAGAAGAATACCAGCTCCGATACCAATGTCAGCAAAATAACGAAGCTTCTCAGAGAATGAATATGATCATCCAATGATCGCAAGACTCAAGAAGAATCCAAGTCCAAGTCGTACAGGAGCCTCAAGGTGAACCCAGACGCTGGTATAGAGGAGATAACCAAGACCAACCGTCATAAAGAGGGCTCCAATTACTGGGATGAATTTCTCGATAATTTTATCAAGAGTAAGACCTCCAGATGATTGTGGAGAGGTATTGCTTTCCATAGTGGAAAAGTGAGGATATAAGCGAAACACTGAAAGTGTAGAGATGAAAAGCATTTTTGCAAAGGATTTATGGGAATTTTGTGTCGAAGGAATCAATAAAACCAAAAATATATAAAAAAATGTATGCTTTTTTGTATTTTCTAGAGAAATATGCTACGATTTATATATCGTATTGATTATTATTTTCTATGTCTTCGATTGATTCACATTCTTCTCGAGATGCATTTTCACATGCTATGTCTGATAAACACCTTGATGCTTGAGAGGCAAAGCAACTTCTTGGTCTCTTTCAAAAGTCAGGAATTCGCTATACCATTGAAGCCTTGCAAGATCTTAAACGACAACTTTGAAGTTCGATGGTTATCGGGGAAAATAAAAGCTGGGTATCATCATGAGAGCTCATAAGAGTGATGAAGAAAATAGCAGCAGAAGATCATGGATCACATCCCCTTATGAACCCATCTTCATTTTCCTCACTTCCTACAGAAAATCCGATCAAGGAATCTCAAACAATGCCTCACACTCCTCAAGCTAGAACTTCTTGAAAAATTGATACAAATGAAAAAATAACAACGTTTGATCAACTCATACATATGAATGACGTTGCATTTATTGGTGATTCCCTCACAGTATGACTTGTAGGATGAGGATCAAATGAAATACATACTTCCTCTGTATCTGCAAAAGTATGAGCATCATCTTGAGCGATCCTCAATAATCTACGAACACATATAGATCGCTATCCTAATGTCAAAACAGTATTTGTACTTGCTGGAACAAATGATGTTATCTCTGGCTCTAGTAAACAAGCTATCAGTCACCTTGCACAGATGAAGAATTTATGCGAATCAAAAGGTATTCGCATGATTGCGGCAACTATTCCTCCAATGGGAGATTATATTGCAAGAAAAAAGAATGTATGAGCAATCAATCAGTCGATCAGCGAGGTAAATGTATTTATACGAGAAAACTTTACTCAATTTATTGATTATCATACTCTCTTACAAAATATCGATCGTCCTACGTATCTCTCAAAGGAAGCACAGAGCAGTGATGGTCTTCATATCGGGAACACAAAAATAATGCAGTTAGCATCTCTCCAGGCATTCAATAAATTTGGATAAATGGAAATAAATAAAAAATCCCTCCAAATTTGGAGGGATTTTTTATGAATCAATTACTTGATTTCGATAGTTGCACCAGCAGCCTCAAGATCAGCTTTGATCTTATCAGCTTCGTCTTTCTTAACGTTTTCCTTAACATTACCACCATTGTCAGCGAGAGCCTTTGCCTCAGCGAGACCAAGACCAGTAATCTCACGGATAACCTTGATAACTGCAATCTTTTGTCCACCTGCAGAAGTCATAACAACATTAAATGATGTTTTTTCATCAGCATCAGCGCTAGCACCACCAGCAGCAGCAACTGCTACAGGAGCAGCAGCAGATACACCGAATTTCTCTTCCATTGCAGAAACGAGATCAGCAAGCTCAACGATCGTAAGACCCTCAACGAGCTCCATAATTTTTGTAGCATTTGCAGTAAGATCTGCCATATTCGTAAAAATAAGAATAAATATATTGATAAGAGAATGATTCTCTCATTTTTTCCCTCCAGAAAATTCTGAAGAGAAATGATGAATGAACTATTGCGCTGGAGTTGTCTCAGCCGGAGCTTCCTCAGTTGCAGCAGGAGCCTCCTGAGCAACAACTTCTTCAGCTGCCTTTGGAGCATCTTTTGAAGCACCTTGAAGATCACCAACCTTTTTCTTGCCTTGAGTCTCGAGCTCAGTCTTTGCACCGTCGAAGAATCGAGCAAGTCCAGAGAGTGGAGACATCATAGATCCGAGGAGTTTTGCAAGGAGAACCTCACGAGAAGGAAGTGATGCAATCTTTGCAATCTCTTCTGCACCAACAATCTTGCCATCAAAGAAACCTCCAACGAACTTGATTTTTTCAGCTTTCTTGAATTCACGCTCATTAGCAAATTTGTTGACAACAGAGAGTCCAGCAACCTTGTCACCCTTAGAGATGATGATTGCAACTTGACCAGGAAGTGTATCAATATCAAGATCTTGACCGAGAACATTCTTGAATGCTATGCGGATAAGAGTCTTCTTTGCGAGCATGAATACAGTATTCTGTGCACGAAGCTCACGCTTCATAGCCATAGTTTCAAGAACTGTAAGTCGTTGATTGGATGTAAATGCAATAGAAGTAGCATCTTTGAGGTGTGCCTCAAGAGTTGCGAGTACTTCTTCTTTTTTCGTACGAGTGATAGCCATGTGGCAAAAAAGAACAAAATAAAATTCGCGTATCGCGAATGACTTAAGGTTTTTTGATTGTATCTTTCTTCAATGAAGAAGAGAAGAAATAATGATCAATACCATGTCTCGGTAGGGCTTACATCTGCCTACGGTCTGCGACAACGGAGGTATTATAGAGATATTTCTATTTTGTCAAATTTGGACAATAATGAAAGTTATTTTTCTGATATAAAACGGTTAGTATTATATTCATAAACTTTATCTGGGAATTGATCATATTCAACAAAGAGAGAAAGTCATGTAAAAACACCTATTTTTTCTAGTATTTTCCTTTCTTTCAGAAAAATATTTTCTCAAAAATTTATAGTGATAGCAAGTAATTCGGCATGTGAAGTAAATCTTTGTTCCAAAATTCTTTTAAACAAAATATTATCAAGATGATGAATTTGCATTGAATTTTTTCATGTGGTTTGATATGTAAAATGATAGTACGTATGCATACAAAATCTTACCTTCCCTCATGCTCGTGTTAAAATATTAGTATACTCATATGTTGATTCTTCAAGAATATCAGAGAAAGTGATGGTATTTTTATCAAAAATACCATCAAGCACTGTGTCATTCTTTTGCTTCAAAAAAAATTTTGATGGATAAACTTTTTTCTTAAAAATTTTTTGAAAAATTGTAATAACGATAGCGGATGCAAATACAATAAATCCAACAAGAAGGAAATAGGTATTTAATGAATTTATTTCTTTATCGAGATATGAAAGTACATATGGGAGACTAAAAATCACATAGAGGATAGATCACAAATAGATATAAAAATGAATATTGTAAAGATAAGCAGCATGGGCTATGCTACATAAAAAAGATGAATGTACTATCGAATAATAATATTCAGCATTTACTGTATCTCTAAGATTCCATGGAAGACGAACAACTCAAAAATCTCAATTGTCATTCAAAACTCGTTTCTTAAAAAACTCTGTTACATTAGAAAATGCTGAAAGCTGATATCTCTCGCTTTCACGTGATTGTCATTTTTCGATTTCTTCGATGTTTTTTTGAGATATTTTTCTATATTCATCTAGCTGTTTCACTATAACGGGTAATGATGTGTATGTGTTTTTCACTCTCAGAAAATTACCAACATAGCTAAGATCGGAATCATATATTCCCATTCAACTATTGATATTTGGAAATTCAAGAGGAATCGTGAAACAATATCAAGATATTTTCGATATAATAATGTGATCAGATTTAACAGATTGATAGTGATCTGGGATACTTGAAAAATCAGAATTATCTTTTTTAATCCCACATCTCGTTTCGACGAAAATATCGATCGATTCTTCCTCGCATCATTCTATATATCATGAAATGACCAAGTCGATTCCATAAATATAACATTCTTTATCAAAGATGACTTTGATTTTTTCCGAAGAGAAAAGCATAATTTTCAAACATTAAACATACATATGTGGATATAAATTTAAGACAGAGATATGCTATTCTCATAGTATATCATCTTAATGATGCCCACCTCAACCGTGTCCATGGTCTACCACAATATCTCCATGTCATCCACCATGATCATCATGCCCATGATCTCATCAGTGCTCGCCATGACTATCTCCTCGGGCATCATCTCATTTCCCGAGCCGTTCACTCAGTGACTGGGAGAGTGATGTAACACTTCCATGGAGTGAAAGGAGAATGGTAAAAATCAAGAGAGTGACGAGAGGACGGAGGAATTCTCTATAGAGCCAAAATGCGAGCACAATCAACAGTAACTCCCGTGTATAAGAAATCATGAGTATATATGCCTGACTCGTCTTGAGTGTCTCTTGGTACCAGGAATAATTGGTAAATACCCCACTCAGTGGTGAATCTCACCAGATAAAGAGTCATTCTGAGAGTGACACGAAGAGAAAGAGGAGAAGCACTCAGGTCAGAATATATGTCAGAATATCTTCGATCAGCGCTGCAGTCGGATGAGAAGCTCGTTCTTTTGAGCCGAATCATTTGACCACACTCCCTATAGGAAAAGCAAAGAGGACGATATAAGCACACCGAGAAATCCATACATCAGATCCATCTGGAAATCCAGATATTACAGCTGGATCAATGGGAATGTTGGCAATTCCTATGAGAGTAAAATATATGAGCATCCCGGTCACAAGACCGAAATAGAAAGAATTAAGCTTCTCAATGCCGAGCCAGAATTTAACTCCAATCGCAAGAAAAAATGCAAATATGAGCAGGTATGCATCACTCATACCGATTCGCAAATAGTCCGAGATTGTCAGGGCGAGAGAATCAAACATGCGAAGAAATTTGCTCTCATTATAAGATTCAATGAGAATTTTCAAATTTGTTTGTCACGTAAAAATTTTGACTACAATGTCGGCTATGACTCTCTATCAAAAATATCGCTCAAGAACCTTCTCGGAAATCGTCGGACAAGAGTTCGCAAAACGAGCACTTCCCTACGCACTTTTGAATAATAAGCTTGTATCAAGCTACCTTTTTTGTGGTCCACGCGGTACTGGTAAGACCTCAATCGCTCGTATTCTCGCAAAATCTATCCAATGCCTGAATCTCTCACCAAGTGGCGATCCATGTCTTGCATGTGCTCATTGTATTGGACATCAAGAATGATCATTCATAGATACGATCGAGCTCGATGCTGCCTCCAATAATAGTGTTGATGATATACGATCTATTATCGATCATGCAGAGTTCATGCCAAGTGTTGGAAAATACAAAGTCTATATCATCGATGAGGTACACATGCTCTCAGGAAGTGCATTCAATGCATTTCTCAAGATTCTCGAAGAACCTCCAGCTCATGTCAAATTCTTACTCGCAACAACAGAACCACACAAACTCCCAGAGACGATCATATCTCGGGTACAGAGGTTTGAGTTTCGAAAATTCTCACGCCAAGAAATCATCGATCATCTTACATTTATTGCATCTCAGGAATGAATCGTCACCAATCAGGAATGACTGGAACTCATAGCACGCCTGAGTGATGGTGGTATGCGAGATGCTATATCGATATTTGAGCAATATAGCATCATGTGATCGCTCGATACTGAAGCGATTCACCAAGGCTTTGGCACGGTCAAATGAAGTGTTCTCAATGAACTCACGAATACCTATATCAAGCGAAATATTGTTGACTACCAATCACTCGTCACGAAAAATGTGGTCAATTCAAAGCGACTCATCGAAGATTGGATCGAATATTGTAGTAAAATACTTCGTTCAAATCCGAATAAAACCGTAACAAATGAGGTAATCAACCTTGCCGCGGATCTCATCCGAGCGAATTTGAGACTCAAGCAAATCCCATTCAGTCAGCTTCCGCTCGAACTCCTTATCCAAGAACGGTGCTTTGGGAAAAATGATGGAACTATCGTTCCAACTGCTCCATCAGGAAATAATGAGTGAACAAATACTCTTCAGCAAATACCTCCGAAGAGTGAACCAATAGTGCAACAAGAATCTGTCAAAAATGTAAGTGAAAATAAAGTAGATCCAATAAAATCAACAATCGATAGCAAAATTCCAGTCTCACCAAAAATGATTATAGAAGACCAAAAATGATCCAAAGAAGAAAAACAAACAACAAATCGAAGCTTCAGTGTGATAGAATTTATCCGTTTCATCGATGCTTATGAGAGTGTCCATCCAACTCTTAAGGCAATCATGAAAAAAACAACATTTGTATTTCAGGATACGAAGCTCACCATCTCCCATACGAACAAGCTCGAACACACCAAACTCGAAGAACCAAAGAACAATGCACTTCTCAAACAAATACTCGATGAATTTATGGGAGCATCTACCGAATTAGAAATTATATTTCTCTCAAAAGGAAAAATCGATCCAAATATCGCAAATGATATTTTCTAATTCAATACAATCCACCCCGGCTTCGCCACCCCCTCAAGAGGGGAAGAATACAAACCTCCTTCATCCCCCCTATCAGGGGGAAACAGACAATCCCACTCATTGAGATGAAAGTAAAATTATAAATAGGGGAAAATATAAAAATTTGTCATCCTCGCGTAGGCGGGGATCTACCACTCTTCGCTTTCATACAGAAACATCACATACACTTTCAGTAAATCCTAATAATGATCAACCCAACATTTTATCGCTCTCTTCTTGATTGGTACCAAAAAAATGGTCGACACGATCTTCCATGGAGACAGTACGATGAAGATGTTACATTGAGAAGTTATCATGTCTACCTCGCAGAAATACTCCTTCAGCAAACCCAAGTCTCTCGAGTCTGTGAATATTATAAACGAATGCTCACAGACTTTCCAAAGGTAGAAGATCTCTCAAATACCGATTGGGAGCAATTTTACCCGTATTATGATGGACTCGGATACTATCGTCGCGGGAAGAATATACTACTCGCAGCAAAGAAAGTGTGTAGTGAGTTTGATGGTACATTTCCAAATGATTACACCAAACTCATCTCACTTCCATGAGTTGGATCCTACACAGCCCGAGCGATACAATCTTTTGCATATGATGAGAGTGTACTTGCATGGGACACCAATGTTGAAAAGATTATGCGAAGAATCCTCAATGGGTCACAATATATACCCTTATGACCATGAATCCGAGAGCAAATAGAAGAGGAGTTTACACAAATGGGATTCTCTGGTAGAGCCATCAACAATGCCCTGATGGATTATGGAAGCAGTGTGAATAAGAAGAGCTATCAAACTCTTGAGAAAGAACGACTTCTCCTCGGATACGGACAATTTGAAGAGAGCCTTTGAACTACCGAGATTGCACCCATACGAGAAAAATTTACATTCCCGACGAAAGATGCTGTGATTCGAGCCATCCTTCACAGGGATCATAAGCTCTACTATGTGAATCCTAAGAATGATGAGATATTTTTCTCGATACCTCCCCTTGCACTATCGTGAGATACAGACCACAGGAATGCAATAAAGCAGTATTTTCTCAATATCCATCAACTCTCGGTGTCCGTGCGTCCAGTTCATACAAAGTATTTTCTGAATGATGCACCGATTATCGAAGCCTATGTGCAAGTGCAGAGTGGGCAGGTAGTATTTGAATCAAGAACCAAGGAGAATTCTGATTTTTCTGTGAAGAAAGTATAAGAAAATTCGACACATTGTTTTTTCGAGTATACTCTCTGGGTATACTTTTTTTCTATTTCCGTATGCGATCTCTTATCGCTCAGATAATTCGTACGACTCCGATTTTTGTCGTGATAACCTTCGCTGCCATGCTACCATTCTCATCAGCCTCAGCTGAGAATGTGACAAGTATTGATTCGTGTCAGGTACTCTCACAAGCACTTGCAAAGGCATCTTCCGGTAAAACATACTATGGTGGATACCCTATGCCGTATGCCCAAGTAAAAACAGAAAGTGCTGATATGGGTATTGGGGGAGGTTGAGATTCTATATCTTCTACCTACACCAGAACAAGCGGCATTGATGAAGCTGATTCTATGAAAATAACGAAGAATTATCTTGCTAATGTTTCCCAAAGTGGAAGTGATGCAAATATTGATATTCGCGATCACAAAGGAGAAATTACTACTCGACTTGATCGGTCATTTTTTCAGGTACCAGCTGATCAATATTATTCGATTCAGAGCATCCTTGCAACTGATAATCGCCTCGTAGTTATCGGCGATATGCCTGTTATATCAGAAAACAACGATACAACTGGCAAGAGAATGATGCCAATATACTCTGCAAATAAAAGTATTGTAAGTATTTATGACATGAGTAATTCAGCGACTCCAAAGTTTCTCAAGCAAATTACTCTTCCATCATACAGTCAGCAAATATATCTCAATAAAGATACACTTCTCATAGCAACGAGTGGAACAAATACCTATCAAGCAGACACAGGAAAATATCCACTTCCGAGAATTATTGAAACACAAAATGGTAAGACAAAAACTCGAGTAATTAGCTGTGGAAATTATCAATTTTTCTCAGGCGCTCTCGAGAGTGCTAGCCTCCCAAATCTTACGACTATTCTTACACAAGATATAGTAGATACCACAAAATCTGTCAAAGATTCAGGATTTATCGGATCTCCGAATTCTACCTACTTCACTGGTGATCGACTCTTTGCAAATCTTATGCGAGACCGTTCTACATCGAATTCTTGTCCTCCAGGAAAAATGTGTGCTATGATCTGGAATCCGACCATTATGAATACTGATATCTACGGATTTGAATTAAAAAATGGTATCTATCAGCTTCAATCTCGAGCAAGCGTTATTGGCCGAGTAGGTAGCGATTATTCTATGAACCTCAAGGATAATGTCCTCACCGTCATATCAGAAGAATCAAACATGGGATGAAGGCCTGCTGCAACTCGACTCTCAACATACAATGCAACAACTCTCAAGAGACTCGGAACAGTCAGTAATATTGCTCCAGGTGAAACACTAGGTGGAGTCAAATTCCTCTGAGATAATGCATATTTTATCACCTATCGACAGACGGATCCAGTATTTAAAGTATCACTTGCGAATCCAGCAAAACCAAAAATTCTCGGTGCACTTAAAATTCCAGGATTCTCGAACTACCTCCTTGAATACGACAAAAATCATATTCTCGCAGTGGGCATGGATACCAAGACATCTACTGGAGAATGGGGAGAATTCACGACTAATCTTGGTATCAAACTCGATCTCTACAATGTTGATGGAACAACTCCAAAACTCATAGCGACCAAGACAATCGGACAAGAATGATCTTCACTCGGATTCTATGATCCAAAAGGTATGATCTGGGATAGCTCTACCAAGATGATCTCATTCCCAACAACTCTGAGCTATACTGGAACGGAACGAAGCAAAAATATGGTAGGTGGAATTACGCTCCAAGCTTCACTTGATAAAGGAATAGTAATAAAAAACCTTCTCCGTGTCGATACTGATGACAATCTCAAAGCATGGTTTGATAATCAATGTGGAAAAGATATGTATCCAAATGAGGATGATCGCCCCGTCTGGTGTACACGAGATTTTAATGCTGACAATGTTCGACAAAACCGATTTACTTCGTATCAGTATATGTTCTCGACCGATCGCATTGCTCGATCAGGTGAACAGTATTTTCTGAGGTCCTATGACAAACTCTGGACTTTTGATACATCCAAAACAAGCGCGAATAATAGCTACAATGCACAACTCGTAAAATAAGGCGACCATATAAAATTCCTCCAGATTTCGAAGGAATTTTATATTTGAATGAATATGGCTCAATTAAGCAAGTGAATCTTGAATGGATTGGATGTTTTATAAGGCATTTATATTGACATGTTCCGTGTCTATCATATCATTTTCACATATTTCTCTTATTTATCTTATGCAAAGTCGTTTTTATATAGCACTTACATCAGTAGCTATTCTTGCTTCTAGTATTCCAGGTACTTCATTTGCAGCCGCCTATCCAGAGGTTAATTGTAAGACACAACAAGCATTTGAATCCAATAGCTGTGATCAATGTTTTGACGGCGGTACTATCAAGGCAGGTGATACACTCGGTCGTCTCATCGATACATGGACTAACCGCGGGGCGAATGATCAGATCGCATACAAAGACGAGCAGAAATGGCCAGACATAGTTAATATTGGTGGATCTAGCACTCTCTGGAGCATGAATCCAAAAGATCCAAATGAATTTTGGACCTATGGAAAGAGTGTTATCTGGACGAAGGCTCCAGCAGCAAGCGGATCAGTAGCACGCGACCAATTCATCCTCGGACCAGGAAAGAATGTAAGCTTCATCGAGGCAGATGCACTCGGATCAACCTATACACTCGTCTCGACTGACAAGAAAAATGGAGAACTCATCGGTATTGCTAAGTTTCCAGTTGTCTACCGTGAGACCGATGCATTCGGAAAAGAAGGCAATCCAGATACTCACTACGAATGTGTGGCATACAAAGCTCCAGTCATTGCAACGACTCCAAAGCCAGTACCACCAAAAGCAACACAGACACACACAGGACCTCAAGAAGTTATCCTCATAATAGCAGCACTCCTTCTCGGACTCCTCACAGTACTTGTCGTAAAAAAGAAATCAATCTAAAAAGATTAATTGAAATAAATATTAGCGTTATGGAAAAGTTACAATTCACTGTAAATATCGATGCACCTGTAACCAAGATCTATGATTTTATGCTTGGTATTAACAATAAATCAACTTATGAACAGTGGACTTGTTTATTTGATCCAACATCAACCTATGAAGGAAGCTGGATCAAGGGAAATAAAATTCTATTTATTGGGGTAGATGAAAAATGAGAAAAAGGAGGTATGGTTTCCAAGATAGTTGAAAACATTCCCAACCAATTTGTTTCAATTCAACATTATGGTCTTTTAAAAGATAACAAAGAAATTACAGAAGGACCAGAAGTGGAAAAATGGGCAAGTGGATTTGAAAACTATACTTTCAAAGAAAGCAATGGAACTACAACCATTACTGTTGAATTGGATACCACAGAAGATTTATTAGAATTTATGAACCAGACCTATCCAAGAGCACTCGAGAAATTGAAAGAAATTTGTGAAAAATAACAATTTCAAGAATATCCTAAAATACAAAGAAATGAATTTCTCGATTTATTAAAAAGAGATTAACTCATATGAAAGCCACTCCTGAACACGACCAAAAAATAGCCAAACTGACATTTACTGCTGTGTATCCTTGCTATATTACAAAAGTTGAGAGGAAAGGGAGAACAAAAAAGGAGCTAAATCAAATAATAAACTGGTTAACTGGATTTGATGAGGAGAAATTACAAGAGCTTATAAATGAGGAAGTAACTTTTAAAACATTCTTCGAGAGAGCAAAGTTAAACCCAAAGGCTCAGATGATTACAGGAGTAATATGTGGTTATAGAATAGAAGAACTTGGAAACCCTTTAACGAGACAAGTAAGATATTTAGATAAACTTGTGGATGAATTAGCTCAAGGGAGAAAAATGGAAACTATTCTACGGCAATAATTTTAACACAAAATCAAATGGCACATCAAATTTTTATCAATCTAGCAGTCAAAGATCTGCAAAAATCTATGGAGTTCTATGCTGCACTGGGTTTTGTAAACAATCCTCAATTTTCAGATGATAGTGGAAAATGCATGGTTTGGGGCGACAACATTTTTGTCATGCTTTTGACTCATGAAAAGTTCGCAAACTTTGCAACCAAACCTATTGCCGATACAAAATCAAATGTGGCTGCACTTTTTTCACTATCGACTGATAGTGTCGATGAAGTGAATACTATCGTAAGGAATGGGCTCAAGGCTGGTGGAATAGAACCAAGTGAAATGCGAGATTATGGATTTATGCAACAGCGAACGATTGAAGATTTTGACGGACACACTTGGGAGATTTTCTATATGGATATTACAAAATTCCCCACAGAATAACTAACACAATAAAAAACCACTTCGTATGAAGTGGTTTTTTATTGTACAATCAGATCTAAGATAGATTACTACGAACCAGGGTACGAATCCTCTCAATAAGAAAACTTGTCTCTTCAATATGATGCTGTTCGAGTCGCTTGTACCGCTCTTTCCAAGTAAGAGTATCATCATCACGATAGCGAGCAACTCGAATCCACCCAAATGTTTCCAATATTTTCTGAGCCTCAGCAAGACTCAGAGACCGATCAGAAGGTAGAGAATCCAGGATGTGTGCTACAAGTAATTGAAAAAACTCTGGGTTTTCTTCTTGAAATTGAGTAATTTTTGAAGTATCGGGAGTATTAGATAATGGAAGATTTTCTGACATGGAAAATATATTAATGTTGGGTCTAAACCAGTTACGGGTTAAAATTTCGTAGAATTTTAAGGGTAACTTTGT